>ERZ772883.551-NODE-551-length-37615-cov-3.889004_pt1 | contig 37615 bp, 29 predicted proteins | sample MGYA00580575_ERZ772883 | MGnify/ENA primary metagenome ERZ772883 (study PRJEB29015, sample SAMEA2737666) | human gut metagenome | biome: human gut; feature: human-associated habitat; material: faeces | place: China | collected 2012 ...
TTCACAATGGGATCTATAAGAGAGATACTTGGCACAGGCTCATGGTTCGGCTTCAAGATACCTTTCCTGTGCGACGATCCTATGACAGTGTTCATCATGCCGGCAGGCGGATTTTTCGTGCTTGGCTGTCTTATCGCACTTGTGAACAAGATAGCGAACAAGAAGCCGCCAAAGGAGATATCCTGCTCAGGCTGCCCAAATGCAGCTTTGTGCAAGGGTCAGTGCAGAACAGAGAGTGAGGAGGCATAAAAATGAGCTACATACTTATACTTATCGGCTGTGTGTTCGTAAATAACGTTGTGCTTTCTCAGTTCATGGGAATATGTCCTTTCCTTGGCGTATCAAAGCAGATGAAATCATCTGTGGGAATGGGCGCAGCAGTAATATTCGTTATGATATGCGCAACAGCTATCACATATCCTGTATACAGACTGCTTGAGCACTTCGGCATAGAGTATCTAAAAACAGTGGCATTCATACTTGTTATAGCAATGTTCGTTCAGCTTGTTGAGATAGTCATGAAAAAGATGATGCCGCCTCTCTATAAGGCACTGGGCGTTTATCTGCCTCTTATCACAACCAACTGTGCAGTTCTCGGTGTTACTATCGGAAACATAGACAACGGCTATAATTTTCTTCAGTCCCTTACAAACGCACTTGGAACAGGACTTGCGTTTACTCTTGCTCTCTTGCTTTTCAGCGGAGTAAGAGCAAGGATAGAAAACTGCGATTTTCCTGAAACTTTCAAGGGCGTGCCTGCAACGCTCATTGCGGCGTCTATCGTTTCGCTAAGCTTTATGGGCTTTTCGGGAATAATCTGATAATAATTTATCGATATGAAACGATCAAGGGTTGAATTTACAAAGCCGATGAAAAAGACCCACACTATATTGATACCATCAATGCTTGACTTCCACTTTCCGCTGCTTAAATATGCATTTCTTAGCGGCGGATATAAGTGCGACGTTATCGGGGTGAACGAATACAGTCGGTCACAAATGATAAACGCAGGCTGGGAATATTCAAATAATGATGTCTGCTTTCCCTGCAACCTCATAATAGGACAGTTCATATGTGCATTGAAAAGCGGCAAATATGACACCGCAAAAACAGCCCTGCTGCTGCCTCAAACAGGAGGAGGGTGCAGAGCGTGCAATTACATTATGCTGCTGCGAAAAGCTCTTTTGAAAGCCGGTCTGCAAAATGTTCCTGTGGTGTCACTTAATGTCAGCGGCGTTGAGAAACACAGCGGATTTTCCATAACGCCTAAAATGGTGCTGACGGCTTGTGCAGCGATCTATTACAGTGACTTGCTTTTGTATCTTTATAATGAGCTTTCACCCTATGAACTAAAAAAGGGTGAAACGCTTGATAAAGTCCGCCTATGGAACAGCAGGCTGTCACGGCTCTTTGAACATGGCAAAGCAGTCGATCCGATCTCAATGTGCGTCATATTCCGCAAGATATGCGAAAGCTTTGCTACAATAAATTGTGATAAAAGCAGATCGGTCAAAAAGGTCGCCGTAACAGGGGAGCTTTACATAAAATTCTGTGCTCTCGGCAATGGTGAAACGGAGAAATACCTCCGTGATCTCGGTTGTCAGATATATATGAGCGGCTTTGTTCCATACATAATGTACCTTGCCGATTCCTGTACAAATGATGATAACATTTACGGAAGAAAAACCTTGGCAGGTGTGGGAGCAAAAGTCCTTATTGCCTATATGAAAACGCTTTGGTGCAAAATGAATTCTGCACTTGTACAAAACGGTTTCGAGCCTATGGAAGACTATAGATCCTTGAAAAGCTACGGTGAAAACTTTGGCTGCCTTGGCGAAACAATGGGGGACGGCTGGCTTATCGGTGCAGAAATGTGTTCAGCATTGAAGAACGGCTGCAAAGGTGTTGTGATGCTGTTGCCGTTTGGCTGCCTTGTGAGCCACACCTGTGCAAGAGGTATAATAAAGCGTATAAAAAAGCTCTACCCAGACAGCATCATAACCGCGGTCGATCACGATTCGGGAACAGCGGACGTTAATATCAAAAACCGCATTAAGATGGCCCTTGATTTTATGGATAATAATATAATGAAACACAACAAAAACTGAAATTCTGAAAGAGGAGAATGATATGGAATATTTGATCCCTTTGGCTATATTTGCCGCTTTGGGCATATTGGCAGGCGTTCTGTTGACGGTGGCTTCAAAAGTTTTTGCCGTTGAGGTGGATGAGCGTGTTGACGCTATCGCAGAAGCTCTTCCGCAGGCAAACTGTGGTGCTTGTGGCTTTTCAGGCTGTGCAGACTATGCCGACGCTATCGTGAACAAAGGTGCGGAATGTAACCTTTGCCGTCCTGGAGGCGAGGCTGCTGCAAAGAAGATAGCCGAGATAATGGGCGTTGAAGTGACTGCAGCAGAGCCACAGGTGGCTTTCGTGCGCTGTTCGGGAGATTGCTCTCATACACCGCATAAATACGATTTTGACGGCATTCAGAGCTGTGCGGCGTGCAACAGGTTTTATGACGGAAGCAAGCTTTGCACAAGCGGCTGTTTAGGCTACGGCGATTGTATCAAGGTCTGCTCTCAGGGGGCAATATCTATCGTTGACGGCATTGCCGTTATCGACAAAGCAAAGTGCATGGGCTGTGGGCTTTGCGCAAAAGCCTGTCCAAATGGTCTTATCGCAGTGAGAAGGATCTCTCAGGCTGTGGATATCTGCTGTTCATCAAGAGATGTGGGCAGAGTGACAAGGTCTGTTTGTCCTAACGGCTGTATAGGCTGTAAGCTTTGCGAGAAAAACTGTCCGTCAGGTGCCGTTACAGTGCAGAATAACCACGCTGTTATCGACTATGACAAGTGTACAAACTGCGGAAAGTGTGCAGAGGTGTGCCGTGTCCACGCTATCAGGTCTATCATGGGCGAAAAAGTGGAAGTGCAGTAAAATATTTTGCTTTAAAGGCTCTCTTGACGTTTATGCGTTAGGGGAGCTTTTTTTGTGCCAAAAATACACAGCCAAATTTGTGCAGTGTTCACGAAAAGTTTAGTATTTGTTGACAGATACTTATAAATGATTTATAATACTATTTGTACGAATAATTGTCAGCGGCAAGAAAAATATAGCCGAACTTTAAGGAGAACACAGAAGAATGAACATTAAAGACTACAGAATTATCAGTGAAAAAAACGTTTTCAGACGGATAGCGGCACTTTTGACAACGCTCTTGCTCGTTATCACAGTGATCCCCGAGGGCTTCTCTACAGCTATAACATCGGTGGCAGAAGCGGCAGATATGGCTGTGACAGGTGCGTATTTTGATACAGACGGCATGGAAATCGTCACTTATAACGTGGTTAATGACTTCGGTGCAGACAACACAGGAAACGCCATGACCGAAAAGCAGATACAGCAGGCACTTGACGCTGCACAGGAAAATTCAGGACATGGCATTTTCACAAAGGTCGTGATACCAAAGGGAACGTATCTTATTTCTTCTGCACTTGTGGTATACAGCGATACTTGGATATACTGTGAAGAGGGCGTTGAGATAAAAAGGTGCATTTCCTATGGACCTATGCTCAGGTGCGATAATAATGGTATCGGCGGCTATGACGGCGTTAAAAATGTTATCGTTGAGGGCGGGCTTTGGAACGGAAACACAGACCAGTGGCCAAATATCGCAGATTTTTCAAATATCAGATTTGCACATTGCAGAAATATTCTTCTGAAAGATATGCACGTCAAAAATAACGAGAACGGTCATCATATGGAGATAGGCGGTGCGGCTGACGTCACCATAGAGGGCTGTACTTTTACAGGATATACAGGCTACAGGAAAAAAGAAGCCATTCAGCTTGATTGCATGAACAACAGCAGAGTTTTTGCAGGCTATGCGCCTTTTGACGATACATCATGCGAAAATGTGGTCATAAAGAATAATCTTTTCTCTGGCATTTGCAGAGGTCTTGGTTCTCATTCCGCCACTCTTGGTATCTATTACACAGATATCCTTATCGAAGGCAATGTTTTTGAGAATCTCGACGATATGGCAATGATAATGTACAATTATAAAAATTGTACCATAACAAATAACACTATCACAAACTGCGCAAGCGGTATAGAGTTCAAGGCAATGTCCAGCCTGCCTAACAACAATTTCAATCCCCCTGTGGTGAAGTCTATGGAGGAAGCAGTTGACGGCTTTGATAACGACGCAAACTCTGTTATTTCATCTAACACTATCTCTGTAAGCGGTGATGACGAATATGGCATTACAAGCGGCATACGCCTGACAGGGTATGAGGTCAAGGACAACGGTGTTATCCCTGACTATAATTTCAGAGTGGCAGGAGTAAAGATCGTCGAAAATCGAATTGAGAGCAACGGAACCACTATCGCACTTAATGACGCTGAGAATTGCAGTATCGAATCAAATATTCTCGTTACAAAGCAGGACGGTGTTAATTACAAGGATAAAAATGGTCTTACTCTCAACGAGTGTGATAATATAAAGATAACAGATAACTACATTTCAGGCTCAGCCAGAAACGGTGCTTCCCTTACTGACAGCTCAGGGAATACCCTTGAGAACAATACCATAGAAAACGTTGGAATGAACGGAATAAATATCTACAACGGCTCTGAGAACAATATTTCAAGCTCAAACAGCGTAAATTCAGCGAAAAAGCATGGTATAGCAGTGGCTGCAAATTCTTCGGCTGTGATAAAGTCCAACAGCATTTCAAAGGCGGGGGACACGGGCATTCTTATTTATAACGGCTCAAAGGGCGAGTGCTCAGGCAACAAAGTTAAAAATGCCGTGGGGCATGGTATCGTGTTCAGCAAGAACGCTTCGGGCAAGGCGACCTCAAACACTGTTTCTGGCGCAGGCAAGCATGGCGTGCTTGTTACAGACCACTGCGGCAGTGTGGCTCTAAGTTCAAATAAGATATCAAACAGCAAGCAGAATGGCGTTTGTGTGTCAAATTACAGCAGTTCTGTGAGCGTAAATTCAAACAGCATAAGCGGCTCAGGAAAAAGCGGCATAAGCGTAAGCTCTCGCAGCAAGGCTTCGCTGAAAGACAACGCTGTGAACGGCTCAAAGTCTGCGGCAGTGTCAAAGAGCGCTGATTCTTCTATCAGCCTGCCAAGAGTATCAGGATTGTCTGTTAATTCTGTGAATAACACGGATATACAGATCAGCTTTTCTGGCAGATCAACTAACAAATGCGGCTATGAGATATACAGGAAAACAGGCGCAAAGGGAAAATATTCTATTGTAGGGACGACTGCAAAAGGAAAGTTTACAGATGGATTTTTTAAGGCGAATACAGATTATTATTACAAAGTACGCTGTTATGAAACTGTTTCAGGCAAGAGGGTATACGGTGGATATTCCGCTGAGATAAAGGTAAGGTTTGCAAAAAGATCTGTCGGGAAGGCGTCTGTCAAGGTGTCAGATCAGGTGTGGACAGGTAAGGCACTGAAGCCTGCTGTCACTGTAAAGGACGGAAATGTCACCCTCAAAAAAGACAGGGACTATACTGTAAGCTACTCCGCAAACAAGGGCATAGGCACTGCTAAGGTGACCGTCACAGGGAAGGGAAGCTACACAGGCAAGATAACAAAGACTTTCAAGATAAACCCACAGGGACAGAGCATTTCTGCCAAGGGCGACAAGAGCGGGAAGAAGATAGCGGTCACTCTTGCAAAGCACAGCTCAAATTCAGGCTATCAGGTGTCATATGCCGACAACAGCGGCTTTAAGAACAGCAAGTCCTTGTGGCTCAGCGGAAACTCAAAGAACAAAGGCACAATAAAAGGTCTTAAAAGCAAAAAGACATATTACGTCAAGGCAAGGGATTATAAGACAATTGGCAAGATCAAAGTGTACGGCAAGTGGTCGGCTGTGAAGAAGGTAAGTATTTAGGGCAAAAAATTTTCCAAGCCGATTGACAAGGCTCTTATAATGTGGTATAATTCAAGATATGACAAGGAAGGTGAATATAATGACCAATGTTGTAAAGGGCGATCAGGTAAAGGATTCATACGGCAAGATCTATGATGTTATCGAAGTTCATGAGCATAATGTTATGGTGCTTGAGCCGGGTAAGCCATACTGGGAGCGTATCTGCATGGGACGTTTTGATTTCGACTCATATTTCAGAAGAGCAGATGAGCCTATGACAGATGATATGCCTCGTCCAATGGGCATCGATGAAGAAGATTTCGATGAGGACGAAGAGGAAGAAGAATAAGATTTATTGCGGTTGGCTTTTGTCAGCCGCATTTTTATTGCACAAAAACGCCACGGAGATATTCTCTCCGTGGCGTTTTCCTTTGGGCGGAATAGCCTATTTTATGCTGTTTCTTCTGCGAAGTTTCCTGTGTAGAGCTGATAATACTTGCCCTTTTTGGCAATAAGCTCGTCATGTGTGCCACGCTCGATTATCCTGCCCTGCTCAAGTACCATTATGCAGTCTGAGTTTCTGACAGTTGAAAGTCTGTGGGCGATAACGAATGTTGTTCTGCCCTGCATGAGAGCGTCCATACCAGCCTGAACAAGACTCTCTGTTCTTGTGTCGATAGAGGAGGTAGCCTCGTCAAGGATAAGAACAGGAGGATCGCCGACTGCCGCTCTTGCAATGGCTATGAGCTGACGCTGACCCTGTGAAAGGTTCGAGCCGTCGCCTGTGAGAACAGTGTTGTAGCCGTCAGGAAGTCTTTCTATAAAGCCATTTGCGTTTGCAAGTCTTGCGGCTGCCATACATTCCTCGTCGGTGGCATCAAGGTTGCCGTAGCGGATATTTTCCATTACTGTGCCTGTGAAAAGGTGTGTGTCCTGCAAAACTATGCCGAGAGTTTTTCTCAGAGCAGGCTTCTTTATCTTTGTAATGTTTATTCCGTCATAGCGTATCTTGCCGTCCTGAATGTCATAAAAGCGGTTGATAAGATTTGTGATAGTTGTCTTTCCTGCACCTGTTGAGCCAACAAAAGCTATCTTCTGACCAGGCTTTGCAAAAAGCTTTACGTCATGAAGAACGATCTTGCTGTCGTCATATCCGAAGTCAACACCGTCAAATACGACCTCGCCCTCCATTTTCTTGTAGTCAACAGTGCCGTCAGCCTGATGACGATGCTTCCAAGCCCATATGCCTGTACGCTCTTTGCATTCTTCAAGCTCACCGTTCAGGTTATATTTTGCATTAACGAACTCAACATAGCCCTCGTCTGTTTCAGGCTTCTGGTCGAGGAGGTCAAACACTCTGCCTGCGCCTGCGGTAGCCTGAACAACGAATGCCATTTGCTGGCTTATCTGTGTGATAGGCTGTGTGAAGTTCTTGTTAAGGGATACAAATGTTACGATAGTGCCGAGGGTAAGACCTGCATAGCCGTTTATGGCAAGGATAGCTCCCACAATGGCACAAAGCACATAGCTGAGGTTTCCGATATTTGCGTTTATCGGCATCATGATGTTAGCGTACTTGTTAGCTTCGTTTGCACTGACTCTCAGCTTGTCATTTATCTTTACAAAGTCTTCTATTGCCTTATCCTCGTGACAGAACACTTTTACTACTTTCTGTCCGTCAAGCATTTCCTCGATAAAGCCGTCAACTGCACCAAGGTCACGCTGCTGAGCTGCAAAGTGCGCTCCTGACTTTGAAGCGAGATCGTTGGTCACCTTTACCATTACAAATGCCATTGCAATAGAGAGTATGGTAAGAGGAATGTTGAGGACTATCATGGAAACAAGGGTGGATATAAGTGTTGCAAGAGAGTTTATAAGCTGAGGTATGCTCTGGCTGATAAACTGTCTGAGAGTATCAACGTCATTTGTGTATACTGACATGATGTCGCCATGCGGGTGTGTGTCAAAATACTTGATAGGAAGTGTTTCCATGTTGAGAAACAGATCATCTCTTATGTTTCTCAGCGTACCCTGACCGATGTTTACCATTATCCTGTTGTATGCGTATGAAGCCGCAATGCCCACAACGTATACTACTGCAAGACCGCCGAGAGCCTTTGCAAGAGGTGAAAAATCATGGCTGGAGGTCTTTAGCATCGGTGTGATGTAGTCATCAACAAGTGACTGCATGAACATCATTCCCGCAAGTGTGGTGACAGCCTGAATAAGTATGCACGCCACAACTATTATAAATGAGAACTTATAGTTTTTGAGCATATATTTCATTACTCTGCCGAGGACTTTCATCTGGTCGCCTGACATTTTAGGCTTGCCGCCCATTTCTTTATTCATTGGCTTAGGCATTTAAGCTTCCTCCTTTCCTGCTGACTGAACGTCGAAATCTCCGCCGCCCTTTACCTGAGATTCATATATCTCACGGTATATCTCGTTTGTTTCAACAAGCTTTTCGTGTGTGTCAAAGCCGTTTACTCTGCCACCGTCAAGAACTATTATCCTGTCGGCGTCCTGGACGCTTGAAATTCTCTGTGCGATAATGAATTTTGTTGTGCCTGGGATAGACTTTGCGAATGCCGCTCTTATCTTTGCGTCTGTTGCAGTGTCTACTGCGCTTGTGGAGTCGTCAAGGATAAGAACCTTTGGCTTTTTCAGAAGCGCTCTTGCAATACAAAGTCGCTGCTTCTGTCCGCCTGATACGTTTGTGCCACCCTGCTCGATATAAGTTTCATACTTTTCAGGAAAGCGTTCAATGAACTCGTCAGCGCAGGCAGCCTCACAGGCTTCGATACACTCGGCATCTGTTGCGTTTTCGTTGCCCCAGCGTAGGTTGTCAAGGATAGTGCCTGAGAAAAGCACGTTTTTCTGCAATACTACAGAAACCTGATCTCTCAGATATTCCATATCGTAATCTCTTACGTCCTTGCCGCCAACGCATACAGAACCTTCGTCAACGTCATAAAGACGGCTGATAAGATTTACAAGGCTTGTTTTTCCACAGCCTGTTGAGCCTATGATGCCGATAGTTTCGCCGGACTTGATGTGCAGGTCGATATTGTTAAGCACCATTTTTCCGCTTCCATGCTTGTATGAGAAGCTTACATTGTTGAAGTCAACAGAGCCGTCTTTCATATCCTTTGCTGGGTTCTCACCGTTGTGAAGATCAGGTGTTTCCTTGAGTATCTCTGAGATACGTCTGATACTTGCTGTACTCATTGATATCATAACGAATATCATAGAGAGCATCATAAGTGACATCATGGCGGAGATAACATATGTGAAAACAGATGAAAGCTCGCCTGTTGTCATCGTACCTGCAACAACATTCTTTGCGCCAAGCCAGCTTATGAGCATTATGCAGGAGTAGATAACGAACATCATAACAGGGCTGTTCAGTGCGATAAGGCTCTCAGCCTTTACGAACATCTTATAGAGGTTGCCCGAAGCTTTCTTGAATTTCTTCTGCTCGAAGTCCTCTCTTACATATGCCTTTACAACTCTGATAGCCGATACGTTTTCTTGTATGCTTGCGTTAAGGTCGTCATACTTTTTAAAAGCCTCTGTGAAAACTTTCATCGTCTTTTTAACGATGATCCCGAGAACTATGCCAAGAAGAACGATAGCTGCAAGGAATATAGTGCTCATTGAGCCGCTTACTGCAAAGCACATTGCCATTGAGCAGATGAGCATCAGCGGCGCTCTCACTGCAATACGGATTATCATTTGGTATGCGTTCTGAACGTTTGTAACGTCAGTTGTCATTCTTGTTACAAGACCTGCGGTGCTGAACTTGTCGATGTTTGAGAACGAATAGGTCTGCACCTTGCGGTAGATAGCTTCACGAAGATTGCAGGCAAAGCCTGATGAAGCCGAAGCCGCATATTTTCCTGCAAGAAAGCCCGAAAGCAGGCTGACCATTGCCGCCACTACCATTACGCCACCGAAAATATAAACGTTTGTCATGTTGCCCTTTTCAATGCCGTCGTCGATTATTTTCGCCATTATAAAAGGCAGAAGCATTTCCATAAAGACCTCAAGTGCGGTAAAGACAGGGGTCAGAATGGAGTCCTTCTTGTACTGTTTGATCTGTGCTAGTATTTCTTTCAAGCCAGATCCCTCCTCTCGCTTATTTTTATATTGTATTGTCTATCATTTTTTTCTGGAGCCGTTCCATTTCGTCAAGCTCCTGATCTGTGAAATTACGGAAAGCCATTGTTTCTATCTTTTTAAGACAGTCGCAAATGTCCTGCTGGAGGGTATAGGCTTTCTCGGTTGCTATTATCTTCTTGTGACGTTCGTCATCGTCACTGCCCTCATAGGAGAGATATCCTCCTGCACGGAGCTTTTTTATAAGCCCTGATACCGTCGCACGGGAAATATTCAGATCGTGGTGTATCGCCGTTGAGAAAACAGGCTCGCCGTTGTGTTCCATTATGTACATAAGCACATGGCTCTGAGCGGCGGTTATACCCTTGCCTGCGAGCATGGTGTTTATCTCGCATTCTATTTTCAGATGAATGTATTTGGAATACCGCAGAATGTTCTTTTTTCTGTTATCTGCCAAATTGTTCGCCTCCTTACATTTTTGCACCTAACATTTTGCTTTAATTAATAATATCACACTTTTACTTGAAAGTGAAATACAAATATGTTATAATGAATAAAAGAATTTTATAGATTGCTATCAAATTTAATTTTTATTAAGAATTGTTTACCAAACGAAACAATTTGCGGAAATAAACAAACATAAAGGGGCGGTTTTTGTGAATACTGTACAATTGGAGTGCTTTTTGGCTGTGGCGCAGTATCTTAACTTTTCCAAGGCGGCGGAATCTGTGAGCATCACTCAGCCTGCGGTGAGCCACCAGATAGGTTCTTTGGAGGACGAGCTAGGGGTGAAGCTTTTCGTGCGAACGAGCAAGAGCGTTTCGCTCACAAGAGAGGGTATAATGTTTATTTCAGACGCAGAGCAGATACTTAAAATAGCAGGCTCAGCAAAATTCAGGCTGTCAGAAAAGCTTGAGGACGAACCTGTAAGGATAAGCATAGGCTGTCACAATCAGGCGGAGCTGAACGTTTTGACTCCTGCCCTAAGAGAAATGTCCAGGCTTTATGATGATCTTTTGCCGTATATAGATCTTACTCCGTTCAAGTCTATAGACAATCAGCTCAAAGATCAGAAGATACAGCTTCTTCTGTCATTTAAAAGTCCTCATAAACAGCCTTTTGACTATGTGGAGCTTTGCCGCTGTCAGTTTATGTGCCTTTGCCAGAAAGATCACCCTCTTGCAAAGGCGGATAGCCTTGATGTGGACGATATCTCAGGCAGACCTATTTTTATAGAGCGCCACACCTGTCCTGACGAGATATTTGCCTTGCAGCACAGGATACTTGCGAACGGCAAGGTGGATAAGATAATATTCTGTGGAGATTATGAAAGCGCAGTTGCAATGGCGGAAGCGGGGCTGGGGTTTATGATTTTCCCCGCCATAGGGGACGCTTACAAAGGTCCGCTAAAAGCGATACCGATAGAAGGCGTGAAAGAGATATCTTTCGGTGTCTATTATCTCAGGTCGCAGCTTGAACAGCAGGCAAAGGATATGCTTAGGATACTCAAAAATCAGTTTGCAAAATAAAAGCACTGTATCGGTGGGTGATACAGTGCTGTGAATGTTGCAAAGAAAATAATTAGTGGGCGACCTCAGGTCGCCCATACATAAAATCGCATATCAATAAGTGGTAGGGGCGAACAGCGTTCGCCCGCAGTATTACATATCAAACAATGGGTACATAATTTCATTTTTATGACACATTCTGTAAATATTCTTCAAGGCAGAGGTCATTTTCATACATTTCCTTTGCCGCCTTTTCGCCAACATATCTGTAGTGCCATTCTTCTGGGATAATGCCGGTAATATCCTGCTTTTCGGCTGTGTAACGCTCTATAAAGCCATATTTGTAGCTGTTTTTGGCGAGCCAATCCCATACTTCCTGATTTGTAACTCTGCTGTCACCGCTTGCGATATCGACGCACAGACCAAGCTCGTGTTCGCTTGTGCCGGGCATCGCCACCCATTCTTCCGCATAGGCTTTCGCCTTTTTGTCGCTGTAGCCTATTTTCTGATAGTGCTCATATTTGCTCTCAAGTATGTCCTGTTGATCCTCTGCGGTGCGGAACGATGATGTGATAGTTGGATATATCCCCTGCGAGCGTGCGTCATCAAACATTTTCTGAAGCTGTGGGTAAATGCGGCAGTCCACTGCCTGACCATTGTCAAGGGCGGTGAGTATCACTGAGCAATTCTCGCATATAGGCGTGTCATTGTTCACCAATGTGAGCTGCCAGTCCTGCCGGGCATTATACTCCGCAAGCTGAGATGATGTCACGCTGTCGTCATAGGTGTATTCCACTGCGGCAGGGGTGAACTGCTTCTTGGGCTTCATATCAGGAATGTAATATCTGTATATAAGCAATGCCACAACCAAAATAATGATTGCAGTGGCGATTACGATATGCTTTTTGTTTTTCTTTGTCATAATGACCGCTCCTTTGCTTTTGATGTATCAATGATACCATATTAAAGAAGCTTTCGCACGAGTATTAGCTTAACTGTTTCATAAGATTTTCTTAAGGTGTCGGACTATCGTTAAGCTATTGTCGGTGATAACAAATTTTGCATGACGATTTGTGCATATCGACGATTTTATAGAAAAGGTCTTGACTTGGAGCTAACTCCAGGTGGTAAAATGTAATCAATAAATAAAACTCCAGGAGGTAATTACCATGGCAGTAAAACAGACAGCAGGCAGAAATAGTCTTGGCGACCTTGCTCCTAAATTCGCAGAGCTTAATGATGACGTTCTTTTCGGAGAGGTATGGTCAAGAGAGGACAAGCTCTCACTGAGAGACCGTTGTATCGTTACGGTAACAGCTCTTATGGCAAAGGGCATTACAGACAATTCTATCAAATATCATATCGAGAACGCTAAAAATCACGGAGTAACAAAGACAGAAATGGTGGAGATCATCACTCACGCTGCATTTTATGTTGGCTGGCCTAACGCTTGGGCTGTCTTTCCAATGGTAAGGGAAGTGTATGCTGAGGAAAAGAACGGCTGCTCAGATTCGCTTTTTGGTCTTGGCGAGCCAAATGTGAACTTTGCTCAGTATTTTATCGGTAACAGCTATCTTAAACAGCTGAATGTCAAGGGCGTAGGCGTTTTCAACGTTACCTTTGAGCCAAAGTGCAGAAATAACTGGCATATCCACCACAAGGGCGGACAGATACTTCTTTGTACAGATGGCGAGGGCTGGTATCAGGAATGGGGTCAGCCTGCAAGAAAGCTGCACCCTGGTGATGTTGTTTACATTGCTCCGGAGATAAAGCATTGGCACGGTGCAACAAAGGACGAGTGGTTCACGCACGTTGCTCTTGAGATACCTGCCGAGGGCGCATCGAACGAGTGGTGCGAGCCTGTTTCAGACGAGCAGTATAATGCACTTTAATAGAGAGGTAAAGCTATGACTATTTCTGAAGTTAGTGAGAAATACGGGCTTACACCCGATACACTGAGATACTATGAGCGTATAGGACTTATCCCGCCTGTGCCAAGAACGAGAAGCGGTCTTAGGGACTATGATGAAAGTTCATGCAATTGGATAGAGTTCATAAAGTGCATGAGAGGCGCAGGTCTGCAAATAGAAGCCCTTATCGAGTATGTTGCTTTGTATCAGCAGGGCGACAGCACTATCGAGGCAAGAAAAAATCTGCTTATCGAGCAGAGAAAAGATCTCCTCGAAAAGCAGGCTGAGATAGCTGCTACTATCGAAAGGCTAAACTATAAGATAGACAATTACGAAAAGATATGCGCTAAGGTCATAAAGTGACGGATAAGGTTTTGTTACAAAGGACGGCAGTAAAATGCCGCCCTTTTTGTGTTGTTTTAACAGCCTCGCCTGCGTTGACAAACAGCGGTTTTAATGGTATAATGGAATAGCTTACAGATTTGTGGGGATAATTTTGACAGAATGAAAAAAGGACGGTGCGCTATGGTAGTGAAAAATGTGGAGTTGCCTGAATACAGCGTGCTTATGTCTGTTTATGCAGGAGAGAAGCCTGAACATCTCAGGACAAGTATCGAGAGTATGCTGTCACAGACCTATGTGACGAACGATTTTGTGCTTGTGTGCGATGGAAAACTCACAAAGGAGCTTGACGAGGTCGTAGACTACTATGAGGAGAATTACGAGTGCTTTCACCCCATAAGGCTCAAGGAGAATGTTGGCACAGGAAGATGTGCTAACAGAGGTATAGACGCCTGCAAAAATGAGTATATAGTCAAAATGGACTCTGACGATATCGCTAAGCCTGACCGCTGTGAAAGGTCGCTTTATGCTATGGCGAAGCACCCTGAGATAGATATGCTTGGGGCTTATATAGACGAGTTCGACAGTCAGACGGGCGAAGTGATAGCCACAAAGAAAACGCCATTGACCAATAAAGAGATACACAAATATGCAAGGCGGAGAAATCCGTTCAATAATCAGACCCTTGTTTATAAGAAGTCCCGTGCTTTGAGCGTGGGAGGTTACAGCAATATAAAACGCTGTGAGGACTATGAGTTCGTGGTGAAAATGCTTGCGGACGGTGCAAGGGGAATAAATCTTGACAAAACGCTTGTGATGTACAGAGTTACGGCGAACAATTATGAGAGAAGAAGAAACTGGGCGAACACAAAGTCCTTTGTGAATGTCAGGTGGAAGATATTCCGTATGGGATATTCAAACCTGTGGGACTTTATTGTTCCATGCACTTTTCAGTTTTTCATTTTCATAATGCCGAAATCGCTGACAGGCAAGATATATAAGAGGTTTCTTAGGGGATAATGGAGAGCCGCAAACGTATAATAAGACAGCACATAAAATCAGCACTGCAAAAAACGCTTTTGCCGCTGTGCTACAAGCTGTCAAAGAAAAAGGATATAGACAAAAAGCTCGTTATCCTTGCAGACCTTAACAGCGTTTCTACTCCTGAGAGCATGGAGCTTATAAAAACGGAGCTTCAGAGCCGTGGCTATAAGGTCAGGGAGATGTACTGCGACCTTTCAAGCTGTGGAATGGTCTCGGGGCTTAAATATATGATGAGCTTTATGAAAGTTTACGCAAATGCAAGGGCTGTGTTCATATGCAACTATTTTGTGCCTGTGACTTCCTGCAAAAAGCGTGAGGAAACCACAGTGGTTCAGCTTTGGCATTCCTGCGGAGCATTGAAAAAGTTCGGCTATGACAGCGAGGAGGATATATCTTCCCATTTCAAAGGCTCTGTTACAAGAAATTTTGACCTTATCACTGTGAGCAGTAAAGAGTGCGTAAAGGCTTTCGTGTCTGCGTTCAGACTGAAAGAAGATATCGTAAAGCCCCTTGGCGTCAGCCGTACGGACGTGTTCTTTGATGAAAGCTACAACGAGCAGTGCAGACGTGAGTTCTTTGAGAGATATCCCGACTATAAGGGCAAGAAGATAGTGCTTTATGCGCCGACGTTCAGGGGGAATGCTCTGGATTGTCATTGCGTGGGCGAGGAGTATGCCGCAGAGCTTGAAAAAAAGCTTGGGGAGGCTTGGAAAGTCATTATAAAAATGCACCCCAGACTTCACAGCGGGCTGACTAACTGCGATATTGCTACAAACAGGCTCATGCCTGTGGCAGACGTGCTTGTGACGGACTATTCGTCGCTTGTGTTCGAGTATGCGCTGTATAAAAAGCCGTGGGTGATATTTGCCCCTGATATTGAGAGCTACAGCAAGGGCAGGAGCTTTTATCTTGATTATAAAACAGATATGCCTGCGCCTTTGGTGACGGAGGGAGAGAAGCTTGCACAGGCTGTGCTTGACAGTGAAAAGAGCTTTGACCATGAGGGCGTGGAGCGTTTCACGGAAAAATATATGTCTGCCTGCGACGGCAGGTCAACGGAAAGAATAATCGACAGCGCTTTGGGAAAAGAGCGTTTTTGACGGAGATGATAAAAATAGAAGGAAAAAAGTTTGATTGGTTCGGGCTTACCCAGATATTGAAGGAGCATAAGGGAAAGCTCAGACAGATAAGAATGTTGTCGGTGAACGAACTGAAGAAGAAGTATAAGGGTGCAGCGTTAGGTCCGCTTTGGGCACTTATCAAGCCGACCTTTACCCTGTTTATACTGTGGTTTGCCTTTGAGATAGGTCTAAAAAGAAACGGTGGAGTGCATTTCATTAACGGAAAGTATACTCAGTTCGTTTTCATGCTCACTGGCTATGTGCCGTGGTTTTATATTTCAGAATGTATCGTTGGAGGATCGAGGTCAATAAGAAGCAACAAGCAGTTTGTAACAAAGCTGTCCTTCCCTGTTTCAAATATCATGACCTTTACCTCACTTTCGGGACTTTATATCCACATTTTGCTGTGTGCTATAATGTATGTGGTATTGCTGTGTTTGGGCTTTGGACCGAGTATTTACAATCTTCAGTTTATCTATTATGCGCTGATGATGTATTTTTTCTTCCTTGTGCTTTCGTGGATGACTGCTCCTCTCAGTGCGTTCAGCAAGGATTTTGAAAATCTTATAAACTCTGTTATAACAGGACTTTTTTGGCTTTCAGGTATATTCTGGAACACATATGATATCTCGCCTTTGTGGCTGAGAAAGCTCATGTATTTCAACCCTATAAACTATTTTGTAAACGGCTATAGAAAGAGCTTTCTTACAGACACGTTTATTTTTGATTCTAACTATACCACCGAAACTATGGTGTTCTATGCGGAGTTTATCTTTATGATATTCCTCGGAGCTCACACCTATAAGAAGTTCAGGAAGATACTTCCTGACGTTCTGTAACAAAGGCTGAAAGGAACTGACTTTTAAATGGAAAATCAAGCGACTGAGCCAATTATTGAATTTTTGGACGTAAAAAAAGAATACTTTTTATATAAAAACGAAAAGGCACGCTTTAAGGCTATTTTCACAAAAAACAGGGGAGTAAAGAAGCACCCTGCCCTTAAAGGCGTGAGCTTCAAGATATACCCAGGCGAGTCTGTGGGAATTATCGGAAAGAACGGTGCAGGAAAATCGACCATTCTGAAAATGATAACAGGCGTAAGCTTTCCGAACAGCGGCACTATCACTGTAAGAGGAAAGGTTGCCGCATTGCTTGAACTTACAGCAGGCTTTTCACTGGATATGACGGGTATGGAAAATATCTATCTAAAGGGCTATCTACTTGGTCTTAATGACGATCAGATAAAGGAGATAGAGCAGGATATAATTGATTTTGCAGATCTTGGAGAGTATATCGACCAACCTGTAAGAACATATTCAAGCGGAATGAAAATGCGTCTTGGCTTTGCTATCAATATAAATATCAAGCCTGATATCCTCGTTGTTGACGAGGCGCTGAGCGTTGGCGACGCAGACTTTCAGAAGAAGTGCCGTGACAAGATAAATGATGTTATCTCCACTGGTGTAACGGTACTGTTCGTTTCCCACTCACGCAAGGCTATCGAGGAAACTTGCACAAGGGCGATATTCCTAAAAGACGGCAAGGTGCAGGTGGACGGCACTGTTGAGGAAGCCTTTGACGCTTACGATAAGAAAAAATGATCATGAAAGCTTTTCGTTCTTTGACGGGAAGCTTTTTGTTTGCACTTAACATAGTTGATATTTGATAAGTATATACAATTATCAATATTTAATTTTGTGTAATAAATCATAGTCAAAAAGCTTTACAAAATCGCAAAAATGTGTTATAATAAGATATTATCGAAAGGAATTGATATTATGAATTGGGTTGAAATGGATATATATACCACAACAGAAGGCATCGAAGCAGTAACGGGAAGTCTGCTTGGAATGGGTATAAACGGCTTTGTTATCAAGGACGCAAAGGATTTTCAGGACTTTCTTGATGATAAGGACGGCAACTGGGATTATATAGATGATGACCTTATGGGTCTAAAAAACTGTGAAACTACAGTGACAGTTTATCTCCCTGAGAACGCTCAGGGTCTTGAAAATCTTGAAGCTATGAAGCTGGAGCTTAAAGCGCTCAAAAAGCGTGACGTGAACAATGAGTTCGGCAGACTGGAATATGAGCTTAAAAACGTTAAGGAAGAGGATTGGGCGAATAACTGGAAACAGTATTTCAAGCCCCTTTGCGTTGGCGAAAAGCTTCTTATAAAGCCGTCATGGGAAAAGGTCGCTGAGGGTGAAAAGAGAAAGATACTGGAAATAGACCCTGCCTCATCTTTCGGCACAGGTCAGCATAACACAACCCAGCTTTGTCTGGAGCTTGTGGAGAAAAATCTCCATGAGGGCGACAGGATACTTGACCTTGGGTGCGGAAGCGGAATACTTTCTATCGGCGCATTGCTCCTTGGTGCTGAAAGTGCAACAGCGGTGGACGTTGACGAAAATTCTGTTAAGATAGCAAAGGAAAATGCAGAGAAAAACCATATAAGCGCAGAAAAGTATACAGCTTACTGCGGAAATATCATAGACGATAAGGCTCTGGTGGAGCAGATAGGTACAGGCTATGACCTGCTTTGTGCAAATATCGTGGCAGATGTTCTTATAGGCATGAGCGGGATTTTCGGCGGATTTATCAAAGACGGCGGAACGCTCATAGTTTCAGGTATAATCGACCAGAGAAAAGATGAGGTGCTTGACAGGCTTAAAGCAGAGGGCTTTGAGCTTATTGAGATAAGAGAAAAAGAAGACTGGGTGGCTGCGTCATTCAGGAAATAAGAGATGAAAGGACGGATCAAAATGCAGTTATTGTTTTTGGTTATCAAGAGAATCGAGTTAGTAGACGAAATCATGCGTTCGCTGGCACAGGCAGGCATAAGAGGAGGAACGGTCATTGACAGCGTGGGAATGGCGAAATCTATTTCTACAATGGATAATCTGCCTATGATCGGCGTTCTGAGATCTATTCTCAGCGGCGAGGACGCTGCACAAAAGGGCAAGACAATTTTCGTTGCCGTTGCAGACGATCAGGTAGATGTTGCAAGAAAGGCGATAACTGATGTTACCGGCGACCTTTCACAGCCTAACGCAGGTGTGCTTTTCGGTGTGCCGATCAGCTTTGCAGAGGGCGTAAACTAACACTTTATACAAGATAAAAAGCGTTGCACTTTTCTCAGTGTAACGCTTTTTTTGTGGATCAGTTTATTTTCATTTATGAAACTCTTAGAGAATAAAACAGATAAGTCCCGAACAGCCCTCGTTTATCATGCGCTCGATAGTTTCCTTTATCTTCATGCGTGCGTCCTCAGGAAGCTTTGAAAGCTTTGTGTGCAGACCCTCGCTCACAAGCTCGTGGAGTGACTTGCCGAAAATGTTTGACTCCCATATCTTTTCAGGTGATTCCTCAAAATCGTTGAGCATATAAAGCACAAGCTCCTCAGATTGCTTTTCTGAACCGACGATAGGTGCGACCTCGGTGTTGATAGTGGTTTTCAGCAGGTGAATGGCTGGTGCGGCGGCTTTGAGCCTTACGCCGTATTTTCCACCCTGCTTTATTATCTCAGGCTCATCAAGGGTCAGCTCGTTCATTTCAGGCATAACGATTCCGTAGCCTGTTTTCTCCATTTCATCAAGAGCAGAGCTGAATTTCGAGAACCGCTCTTTTATCTTCACAAGCTCCAAAATTCTTGGCATAAGGTCGTTTTCGTCCTTTATCTCAAGCCCTGTGGCTTCGCCTATTATCCTGAAAAACAGCGCAGGGTCAAGCTCCACCTTTATGACTGCCGAGCCTTTTCCAAGGTCTATCTCAGCCACCGAGCCTGAGGACACCTGCTCACAGCAGCATATCTTTTCGGCACAGTCTGAAATGTCACGAAGATTTGTCACAGCCGAAGCCGCTTCCTTGATATGTCCGAAAACCGCTTCTTTCAGCCAGTGTCCCTTGTCAAGAGAGTTTATCCATGAGGGCATTGAAATGTTTATCTCTTTCACAGGGAAAGAGTATAGCAGAAGCGTAAGTATCTCTTTTATCTCTTTTTCCGAAAGCTCCAAACAGTTTATAGGCATAACTGTAGTGCCATATTTGTCGGAAAGCTGTTCGCAAAGGTCTTTTGTTTGCTGAGAGTAAGGCTCAGTGGTGTTCATAAGCACCACAAACGGCTTGCCTATCTGCTTCAGCTCGTCGATTATACGCTCCTCACATTCCTCGTATTCTTCACGGGGCAGGTCAGTGATACTTCCGTCTGTTGTCACCACAAGACCTATGGTGGAATGTTCTGTTATGACCTTTTGCGTTCCCACCTCAGCCGCCATGTTGAAAGGTACTTCCGTGTCAAACCACGGTGTGACCACCATTCTCGGGGCTTCATTCTCTATGTAGCCTATGGCGCTTGGGATTATGTAGCCCACACAGTCTATCATTCGCACGTTGAAGCTTGCTCCGCCCTCTAGGGTGATGTTCACAGCTTCCTCAGGAATGAACTTAGGCTCAGTGGTCATGATAGTCTTGCCTGCAGAGGACTGGGGCAGCTCGTCAATGGCACGCTCCTTGCGGTAGTCGCTTTCAATGTTCGGTATAACGAACTGCTCCATGAACTGCTTTATAAAGGTGGATTTTCCCGTGCGGACAGGACCTACCACGCCTATATAGATATCGCCCCCCGTCCGTGTGGCAATGTCGGTGTAAATATCGTTTTTCATGTGTCTGTCCTCCTAGTTCATTAATGGAATAAGCAACATTCCCTGTTTTGATATTTTATCGTCGGTAAGCTCGTTTTCTTCAAGTATGGCGGTTATGGAAGTTGAATACTTTTTCGCTATCTCCCAGATATCGTCGCTCTCATTGCAGTAGCATATTTTCAGAGCGTATTTGTCATTTTTCTCTTTCGGCTTATCTGTGAGTACCCTAAGCTCTGATATCATAGTCCCTGTCTGTTGAATAGTCATTTCGCCGCCTATCTTGATATCGGCTTTAAGCTCCGCTGTTGTTTCGTCTGCAAGATAGTATGTGCAGTTTTCTATGCACAGGTCAGGGGATATGGATATCTCACCATTGACATTCTCCGGAATGGGTATCTCATGCTCAAAAGGCGAATCGTTTTCAAGATAAAGGGGAGTGCCGTCCTCGTTCCTGCCGATAATACAGAACGTCACGCTTCCTGAAATGATAAAGGCTTTCTTTTCCTCGTCAAGCCTTGATGTCACATTGGAAAGGGTCGCCCAACTGTCGTGAACACAGCGTATCTCGCCCTCCTGGCAGGAAAGCTTTGCAGTAACACTGTGGCTGTCAGATAACTTTATGCTTTCGCTGTCAAGCTTGCTTTCACACCTTTCAGCCTCGCACTCAAAGCAGGTGGAATATGCATCTGTGACGATCTCGCAGGTGGAAAGCTTTTTGGCAACGCAGTTCACAAGAAGCACAAGCTCACATTCAAGTGTGCCGGAATCGTCAGACTTTGGTATGATATCACACCCTGCAGGGGTTATCCTCACATCTGCGGTGAAAGTATCGTCAATGCCGTCTATGTCGATTATCTGTGAGAACGGCAGAGTAAACCGCATTGTTTCAGCGGTTTCTTCTCCATCGGTAGTTACGCAGGAGTAAAGCATCATTATCTCAGCGTCGCCCTTTGTCACAAGCTTGCCTGCTATCATCTTGTGTTCCTGTGGGATAATGCGGCAATCTGTCCGTAGGATAGTGCCAACAGGGGCTTTTGCCGCAGAAAGCTGCAATTCCTCTATTAGTGTGATACGCTTTGCAGCGGTAAGACGTTTTGCAGGGTATGTAACAGCAACCTTTTTAAGCTGAATGCCGCAGCCGAATGCGTCTGTGACTATAGGAACAGTTACTTCGCCCGTCACATTTGCGTGGATAGTCACAGCACCCCTGATATCAAGTCTGCGCTGATTTACCACACGGCAGTTGACGTAATCGCATTTTGGCGTGAGCCATATCATAGGGTCGCCGCAATCCCCTTGCAGGTCGAAAGACTTTGTGTAGTTCATTTTCTGCTCGATGCAGTTTATCCGCTTGTCGTTCTGGCTGATGTAAAGCACTCTTATGAGCACTGCCATGTCAAAGCTGAGCTTTCCGCCGTTTATGGAATGGCTCTGTACTGTTGGCATGATAACGCATTTTAGTACCCTGAAAATATCAGGATAATAGTCGGGCAGCAGAAAATCCTTTTCCACAGCCTGCTCGCAGGAGGCGTCAAGGATAGTCCGTGTCATTGACAGCATCTCTCTGTTAAGCTTAAGATCCATAGTGTTCATCTTGTCTGTTTCCTCCTAAAAATAAACTGATCATACGATCGTAAAGGGCTTGTAATGCCCTGCTGAGAACATTATATTCACTTGGGACGGGTCATATTCTGAAAATCTCAGACAAATTTAATGTATTTTGTCGGCAGAGGCTTTTTCACACAGCGTAAAGGCTTTTCATAGACTAAGATATGTCATTGTATCTGACATAATACTGTCTGAAAGGAAACATAATAGTATGAATGGTCTACTTTGGGCTGCGGCAGGCACGGGCTTTACATTCTCTATGACGACGTTAGGTGCGGCTGTGGTCTTTTTCATGAGAAAAGAGGGGCAGAGCGAAAAGGTGCAGAAAGCCTTTTTAGGCTTTGCCGCAGGTGTTATGATAGCCGCAAGCGTGTGGAGCTTGCTTATCCCTGCCATAAACGAGGCGGAAGCTCTCGGCAGGATAGGTTGGATACCTGCCGCAGGCGGCTTTGCGCTAGGCGTGCTGTTTCTTATGGGGCTTGACAAGGCAATGCCTTATTTTTTACCTGAGCCTGAAAGGAAAGAGGGCGTCCGCAGGGGGCTAAAGCGTTCGGGAATGCTTATCTTCGCTATCACATTGCACAATATCCCGGAGGGCATGGCAGTAGGTCTTGCCTTTGCACTGGCGGCACATAATGACAGCTCGGTACTGCTGGCTTCTGCTATCGCACTTGCCATAGGCATGGGAATACAGAACTTTCCGGAGGGTGCGGCTATCGCACTGCCGCTGAGGCAATCGGGCATGAGCAGGGCGAAAGCATTCGGCCTTGGCACTCTTTCAGGAATTGTTGAGCCTGTTTTCGGACTTCTCACCGTTCTTGCCGCAGGTGCTATCCAACCGCTTCTTCCGTGGCTTCTTGCCTTTGCCGCAGGAGCAATGCTCTATGTGGTGGTTGAGGAGCTTATCCCCGAAGCGCATCTGGGGGAAGGTCACATGGGAACAGTTGGCGTAATGCTAGGCTTCTTGCTTATGATGATACTTGATGTGGCGCTAGGATAAAAAGGCATATTTGTTAAAAACTGCGGTGAAATTTTTCACCGCAGTTTTTTTGTTGTGATAACGCACAAGTATCATGTGTTGACTTTGTGAGTTATTGCTTTCGTCTTTTTGACGTTTTTCGGTTGACAAACGGGGCATGATTTGGTATAATTGAATATGTGTAAAATATGTTCTGCTAAAAAGATAAAAAGAACAAAAAGAGAGCAGCGATAACCCTAAGACAACGAAAGGACAGATGAGAATTGACAAAGATAACTCGCACCTTTATTGCCTTTGCAGCGGCGTGTTTACTCGCCATTATGCTTATGACAGTAAGGTGCTTTGCTTATGATTATTCCACTATCACCGGCACAAAAGCCAGTGGAGCGGAAATAAGCGGATATTCGGGAGCGCTTGAAGTGAATGTTGTTGACTTCGGCGCAGACAAAAAGGGAAAGAAAGACTCCTCAAAGGCGATACAGAAAGCCCTTGACTATGCCATTGACAACGGCTCCAACTCTGTGCAGATAAAGGTCGTTGTGCCGAAAGGAAAATACAGGATAGACAAGCTTTTGGAGATATATTCAAACACTTGGCTGTATCTTGAGGACGGAGCGACTATCGTCAGAAATTTTGACAAGGGCTGTATGATAAAGAACGCTCAGGCAAACGGTGCAGGCGGATATGGCAGCGAGAGAAATATCGTTATCGAGGGAGGCTGTTGGGACGGCAACCCTTCGCCTACTTCAAGACCATTTTCTAATATGAGATTTGGTCACATGAAAAACCTTTGGATAAAGAACGTTGAGATAAAAAACAATTACAATGGTCATCATGTTGAGATAGGCGGTGTAAAGGGCATCACTATCGAGGATTGCGATTTTCATGGTTATACGGGAACATTTCAGAAAGAGGCTATACAGCTGGATACCATAAGTAACAGTGATGTTTTCCCGGCGTATGAGCCTTTTGATGATACCCCTTGCGACAATGCTGTAATAAAGAACAACAAATTCCATGACCTTATAAGAGGTCTTGGCTCACATTCAGCTTGTCTTGGTGTATATTATACTAATACACTTATATCAGGCAACTCATTTTATAATATGAGCGGAACAGCTATCGTACTTATTAATCATAAAAAATGTATAATCGAAAACAATACTATGAAAAACGTTGGCTGTGCCATAGATTTCAAGTACATGACCGATTATGAAAATGCAAATTTCCATGTGCCTAATTCAGGCTATGCAGGCATAAAGGATCGTCTTGACGATAATGCCAACACCATAATAAGAAACAACGACATAACCGTTGTGGGTACATATTATTATCCAGAACCGTATGCGATACGAATATTCGGCAAGAAGCTTGAAAAGTCATACTCACACCCTGATTACAATTACACTGTAAAGGGCGTGAAGATAGTAGACAACACTATAAAAACAGCTGGTTCGGCAGTAAGGCTCACGGACGTTTCGGGAATTTTCATAGGTTCTAACGATATAAGCTATGACTATGACAGATATAATTATTCCATGGATCTTATATGGCTCAGTGAATCGTCACAGGTGACTGTGACCAAAAATAAGCTTACAGGCACAAAGCAGAACAGCGTTTATATAAGCGGTGGTTCAGGCAATGAGGTAAGCTCAAATACCATTAAAAAGCCAGGCGTGTCGGGAGTTTATGTTTCAGGCGGTTCTGATAAAAATACCATATCAGGCAATACTATAACCTCCGCAGGCTCCAACGGCATAAAGATAACCAAAGAAGCTAAGGCAGATGTGAGAAAAAACACTGTTAAGAAGTCTAAAAATCACGGACTTATATTTACTGGCGGAAGAGGTAAGGCTTCTGACAATATCCTTGAAGAAAACGGTCTTAGCGGTTTTATGGCTGACAACAGCGCTTCTGTGGAATTTTTCAACAACACCTGCAATAAAAATAAAGGTTACGGAATAAAAGCTAATAAGAAATCTCAGGTTAAAATAAGCGGAAACAGCTTTGCTGACAACAGCAAGGGCGATATTTACGTCACAGGCAGTGCGGCAGTGCTTCTGAACGCACCTGATAACGTAAAGTCGCAGGATATCTGCTCTGATAAGCTCACTTTAACATGGGACGAGGTGTCGCAGGCTGACGGCTATTATGTTTACAGAAAGACCGACGCTGAGGACGCAGAGTTTGAGCAGATAGCAACTGTAACAGACGGCACTTCATTTACAGACTATGGACTTGTTCCAAAAACAAGATATGTTTATAAAGTGAAAGCTTTTCTTGACACTGTTGACAGTGTCCAAGAGGGAAGCGACAGTGCAGATATGAGCATAAAAACAAAGCTCACTATTGTGGGCTGTACCACAAATATGCGTGGCTCTATGTCATACACTGGCAAGGAGAGAACACAGATATTTGACGTTTTTGTAGACGGAGAAACGCTTATTCCTGACGTTGATTACAGAACAGTTTACTCTGACAACGTGAACATTGGAACTGCAAAGGTGACGGTTATAGGCATTGGTCAGTATTGCGACTCGGCTGATTTTCAGTTTGACATAATGCTAAAGTCTGACAATGTGATGGTCATAAAGCCGCAGGAGCTTAACCGCAAGTCTATCGTTACGGGCAAGCCTACAATGAAATCACAGGGCTATGAGGTAGCAGAAGCGGTCAAGGATAAGCTTGACCACACATCTCACAGAGAGCCTGCCATAGTGGTGAACTACAATTCACCTTCACAGGTCATTGCAAAGGCGAGAGCAGATATGTTGGATCTTAGAGTGCGCTCATATCGTGAGCTTACAGGGGAAACTATTTACGGCGCTTGGCTGTAAGCTATAAAAATTGGCATAAAAAACACGGCTGATATTTTCTCAGCCGTGTTTTTTGTATGTCTTTATTTTGTTATCTTTAGAAGATCAACATAATACGCCTCATCAGATAGTCCTTGCGTATGAATTGTTATCGCCCTTGCTTTATCTTCCGCAGCATATACAATGTTTTGTGTGGATAAAAGTATATATGCCATCAGTGTTATCACTGCGGATAGTAAACTATTTTTTTCACAGCATTTTCCCTCCGTCATGATATGTATAGAATATTGCTGAACCCAGACACCTACATTAATTAAAATTATTCGCAAAAAAATGAGCAGAAAAAATATAATAACTCTGTAAATATTGAGGATGCTCTATACCACCTAACTTAGATTGAACTATTTAGACTTATTGCTGTCGATTAGTCAGTATATTATATATACCAATTAGAATTGAACAAAGTAATGCTATCCCATTAAGACTATAACTTAGAATCATACCGAAGCCGCTTCCTGCATTAGGTGTTCCATAATCACCATTGAAAGCCATAAATATATGAATAAAAAAATCAGTATCATAAAATATATAACCGATTATAACAGAAAAACAAATGGTCAATATAACACCCAAACAATATATTTTTATATTATGGCTGCTTAACTTAACAAAAAAAGCCAACTGTACCGCTGCATAAAGAATAAAAAAAATAAATATAGAAATAACAGAAGCTATCCCTGCTCCTAAATATGCAGTTAAATTAAACAAAAGAGCATATATGAAACTCATCAATACATATTTAACATATTTCATTATAATAATCATATCCCCTTTTGATGAAATCTAAGTCATCCTGTTTTGTATGTCTTTATTTTGTTATCTTTACTGCGGAGTCTGCTGAACGTCCTGCATTTGCGGAGCAAAATTTGCAAGGGAATAGAGCCTGTTCATGAAATCACCGTCAACAAAGAGGTTTTTCACAAGCACCTTTGTGTCAGGATTTTTGTTCTTAGGGTTGATCGTCTGCTGATAAACTGTGAGATAATTCTCATTGCCTGACTTGCTCACATAGCAATCTATCACCATATATGTAGGCAGGAATTGAGTAACAGCCGTCTGATAATCAAAAAGCGTGTAAGGACTTTGCTCCATTGAAACCTTAAATGACTTTATGTCCTCAGGCACCATGAATTTGTATGCACCCTTGAGGTTTTTGTATTCTGCCCAATCGTCCTCAGACTCTATGAAAGGCTCTTTTGACTTGATTCTCACACCGCCCACAAGGAAAGCCAGCAGAAGGATAAATTCACTGCCCCATACTATCCACAGGATCGTGCCGTTTACAAGCGAGCCGTTATCTCTTGATGAATGTGATGACTTGTAAGACCAGCGACCCTCCTTGTTGATAGACTTTATATCATTCCAAAGGTCGGAAGGGTGTGCGATTATGTCAAAAAGTCCTGTTTTATCATAATCTCTGTAATCATAAGTGTAGTCGTAAGCGTTCATGGTGTATGACTTTTCAAGGCTTTTCTGTGCGGATTTTTTATCCTTGCCGAGAAGCTTGTCAAGCTCGAAAAACTGCCATACAGACTTTTTCTGCATCGTGGCAATGTCCTTGTCTGAGAAATCGCCTGTTGAATCGTTGCTGAAAAGATCATATGCCTTGGTCTGGTGATAAAAGTCATAATAATCACCGAAACCGTCTGTGTTTTCATCAAAAAGCATATTCAGCTCGTCATAATAATCATAGGCTGTGTATTCTTCCATAAGCTCATAGCCATATTTTTTCAGATCGTTGTAATCATACAGCGCCCATTTAAAATATGAGGCTAATAAAAAGCCCACCACTGCACAGGCAACTGCCACAACTGTGTTTCGCATTTTGAATGCTCTGACTATCTTTCCTCCCACAAAGCCAAGTGCGCATGACACCGCTATCGCAGCGATAACATTGAGATAGATGATAGTGCACCAGCCCTCAAAAAGCAGATAGAGCCAGAAAAGCAATCCACCGCATACTGCCGTTGCAAGCACCATAAGCACTGCTCCAACTGGGCTGAATTTGCCCGACTCTTTGTAATGTTTGTGTTCTCCCATTTAAAATACCCCCTTATATACTTCAGGCATAAGCCATGAAGAAATTATATCACAAATTTAAAGATTTTTCAATAGTTTTGCTGAATTTATGCAGGCATAAAGAGAAATTTTTGTGGAAAACTATTTGCAATTATGAAAGGAGCGAACTTAGATGATAGAAAAGGATACAATAAAGCTTCTCAGGGAGTGCGATGCAGGAATAAAAATGGGCGTGCAGTCTATTGAGGATTCGCTGAAATACACTTCAAACGGAGAGCTAAAGCGAACGTTAGAGAAAAATCTTGCAGGGCATGTGGAGATACAAGAGAAGCTTCAGGGACTTTTAAATTCATATCATGACAGCGGAAAAGAGCCGCCTGCTATGGCAAAGGGCATGGCATGGCTTAAAACCAACTTCAAGCTTGCGGCAGAGAGCAGTGACGACGCTGTGGCAGATTTTATAACAGACGGCTGTAATATGGGCGTGAAGTCCCTGTCTGGATATCTCAACAATTATAAGGCGGCAGACGAGAAGTCCAAGAACATTGCCAAGGAGCTTATATGTCTTGAGGAACGCCTTTCTGTAGACATGAGAGGATATCTCTCTGCAAAATAGGCATGAAAATGGCAGCCGTGGAGTTTTTTCTACACGGCTGCCTTGATTTTATTTAGATACAACGCAGTTTTTGCCCTGATTTTTGCCCTTGTATAGCAGCTTATCCACTTTTGAGATACCCTCGTCATAGTTTTCGTTCGGAGTCACTGAGTAAACTCCAAAAGTCATGGATATATTGAAACTTCGAGAATTTTCTTTAAATGTACACTCATGTATTTTCTGGCAAATGCTCTTTGCTATCTTCTCACAGCTTTCTGTGTCTGTATTTGGCACAACGAATAGTATTTCCTCACCGCCCCAACGGCACACATAGCCCTCGCTAGGCACGTTTCCAGCTATAACATCTGATACCGCTCTAAGTACCTTGTCACCGACTTCGTGACCATATGTATCATTAACGTGCTTGAAATCATCGATATCGCCCAAACACATAGAATATACGCTGTTTGTCCTGCGGCTGTTGCTTTCTATCTTTTTGATAAAATCCATCATGGCACGGCGGTTGAAAAGCTGAGTGAGTGGGTCGATAGTAGCTAGCTTTTGAAGCTTTTCGTTCTGTGCTTTTGCTTCACGCTTGTTATGCTCATTTGTGAAAATGTATATGGAAGATACATAGATTATTATAATAAAGCTGCATAGAGTATTGTAAATGTATAAGATATTCTCTCTGTTGGTATCAAAGCTGTAAGGTGCGACCCTGTTTGTGACTATGATACGCATGACTATGAACACAACAACATCAAAGGACGAAAGTATATATGGTATCGCTTTCCTGTTTTGTACAATGAAAAATGGAATAGGTATTATACACAGCATTATCTGCGTAAATCCTGCTGACCAGCCTATGTAATAAGCACCCATGCAGGCGTGTACTATTATCTCGCCAAGCACAAGGTAAGTAAATGATATTTTGCCTATCTTCTTAAAATGAAGCAGGAAATACATCACTGCATAGAATGCTACGCTGAAATAGTTATAATATACCATTTGGTATACTCCGAACCGATAAAACAGCACAAGATATATTATATGACCTAACAGCAGTATGATATCACCATAGCGATATATTTCCTCTGCGGTGAACATTCCCGCAAAGAGGTTTATTTCTTTTTTTATTTTCATACATTTGTTTCTTTCTTTGATATTTGGTTTGATGTTATAAACAAAAACACTTTACTTTAACAGATATATTATATACTATTTTGAATGTTTTTGCAAGACTAAATTTGAACAAATTATCATGATGAATTTTGTAGGTGCTAGTCTAAAAAGTGCGAAAAATGGCACTTTTTTGTTGCTTTTCATAGAGTACATAAATCATATTATATTGATATGAACAATATGAAAAAATATAGTGAAAAAAATATTGCCGACAAGCCATGGGCTATTGAAAAATCCTGATGGATATGTTATAATAATATTTATGAGTATTTTTTAAGAGGGTTTTATTATGCAGGGTTGTAAAAAGGTTGTTTCCATTCAGGATATATCAGGTCTTGGCCGGTGTTCGCTAACAGTGGTGATACCTGTGCTTTCCGCTATGGGTATTCAGGTGTGTCCTGTGCCTACGGCTGTGCTTTCGGCTCACACGGGCTACAGCGAGTTTGTCATGAGAGATCTTACGGATTTCATGAAACCGGCTTTGGAACACTATAAGAAAATGGATATGAAATTTGACTGTGTGTACAGCGGGTTCCTGGCTTCAAGCGAGCAGATAGACCACTGCCTTGAGTTTTTCGAGGCTTTTCCTGACGCCCTGAAGGTCGTAGACCCTGTTATGGGTGATGGCGGAAAGGCATATAAGACCTACACAAAGGAGCTTTGCAGCCGTATGGTCGAGCTTGTAAAGGTGGCGGATATAATCACGCCTAACCTCACAGAGGCGGCTATACTTCTTGGTGAGGAATATCCTACGGCTTCAATGCGCAGCTCTGAGATAAAATCATGGCTTGTAAGGCTTTCAAAGCAGGGCGCAAAGATCGTTGTTATCACAAGCGTAAATCTTGCAGACGGCGGAATGTCAACTGTGGGCTATGATAAAGAAAATAACAGCTTTTGGAAAATAAAGAATGATTATGTTCCTGCACACTATTCAGGAACGGGAGATATGTTCACAAGTGTTCTTATTGGAGGACTTCTCAAAGGTGACAGCCTGCCTATCGCAATGAACAGAGCCACAGCGTTCACAGAGCTTACTGTCAAGACTACATACAGCTACCAGACCCCATGGACAGACGGTCTTATGCTGGAGGGTCAGCTTCCTTGGCTCACAAGCTATCAGGAGCTTAGGGACTATACGAATTTGTGATATCAGGAAGTGTTACCGAAGATGAACAGACTTAATATCGTGCTTGTAGAGCCGCAGATACCGCAGAACACAGGCAATATTTCAAGAACTTGTGCAGTGACAGGTGCGGTGCTGCATCTTGTGAAGCCTTACGGCTTTGAGATAAGCGACAAAAAGCTAAAGCGTGCAGGGCTTGATTACTGGGATAAGCTTGAAATATACGAGTATGATAATATTGATGACTTTTTTTCTAAGAACAGCGGCGAGTTCTATTTCTTTACCACAAAGGGCAGAATGGTACACTCAGATGTGGATTATCCGCAGGATAGGGAAGTGTATATAATTTTCGGCAGGGAGGACAAGGGTCTGCCTGAGAAACTGCTTTATGAAAATCCCCAAAGCTGTGTGCGGATACCAATGAGGAAAACGCTCAGAAGCCTTAATCTGTCGAACTCAGTGGCGATAGCCTGCTATGAGGTGTTAAGACAGTGGGATTATCCCGACCTTGGCAGAGAGGGCAAGCTGACGCAATATACATGGGACGAATAAAATAAATAAAAAACGGAGGGTGAATTTATGGCAAAAATAAAATTTCTTACCGACTCAGCGAGCGATATCACTGATGAGCTTGAAAAGAAGCTGGATATTCAGATAATGAATTTCAAGGTGGCAATGGGTGATGACAGCTACACATCAAGGATAGATTTCGACAACGAGAAATTCTACAAAATGCTTGACGATTTTGACGGCATACCTGTTACATCGCAGATAACAGCCTTTGAATATCAGGAAACTTTTGAGAAGCTCTACAGCGAGGGCTATACTGATGTTATAAACACTACCATAAACTCAAAAGGCTCGGCAACATACAACAACGCTGTTATGGCGGCAGAGGAGTTTTATTCCGTTCACCCTGAGGCAAAGGGCAAGTTCACTATATACAATATAGACGGCGAGAGCTACTCAGGAGCGTATGGTTATGTAGTAGTTCAGGGCGCAATGAAAGCCACAAAGGACGTTCCTGCGGCTGATATCGTGGCATTTATGGAGGACTGGATAAAGAACTGCGTTATTTTCTTTGCACCATATACACTCAAATATGCAAAGAAGTCAGGAAGGATTCCGTCTGCGGCTGCTTTTGTGGGCGAGGTAATGGGTCTTAGACCTATCATGAGGATACATGACCATGCTATCGTTACAGAAACAAAGGTAAGAGGCGACAAGGCTATTGTGCCAAAGATACTTGATCTTACAATAAAAGAAATGATACCGCAGACCCCTTACTGCATTGTTTACGGCAATGACGAGAGCGTGAGAGATGAAATGGTGCAGGCTATGACTAAGAAGGTGGGCTATCCACCTGTGGAGTGTTTCCAGATAGGTGCGGCAATTGCAATAAACGCAGGACCAAAGGTGACGGGCGTTATCTTTAAGGCACAGAACAAGTAAATTTGATATGGATATAAAAAGACGGACGTTTCGCTTTGAAACGCCCGTTTTTTGTCAGCTCATGCTGTTATTTGTTTTTGCGTGATTTTCTGCCTGCAACTACAAGTCCGCTTCCAGCTATAACGAATGTAAGCAGTATACCGCTTACATTATTGCCTGTGTTAGGGTTTGTGCTTCCTGCGTTGTTCTTGGCAGGGGTCTTGCTGTCTGTCGCACTGCTGTCAGTATTCTTGCTGTTTGTGCTTGTGCCACTGTTATTTGAACTTGTGTCTTTGCTGTCTGAGTTTGTATCGCTGCTGTCAGAGCTTGTATCATTTGCCTTTGGCGTCATAGTAAGGTCAGTGATGACCCACAAGGTGCCGTCAGAGCCGTCGCTCGTATCATTTTCATAGCGTTTGTAATTTACAAATTCGCCGTTTATCTTAAGCTTAGTGTCTGGTCCGAATATGTAAGAGGTATTTTCACTCTCAACAAAGCCCACAGCTTTCACATACACGCCGTAATGATATGTCTTTCCACTTTCAAAAGCGCTGATCTTGTTTTCATAAATTTCGCTTCCCCACTCTGGCTCTGTAGAGATCAGACCGGTCTTGCTGTCAAGCTCCCACCACGCAGCTCGGAGCGCATAGTTTGCGCCGTCTGGCACATTGCCTGTAAACACTGGCTTGTCGCCGTCCTTGAAGTTGATGGTAGCGTCGCTGATCTCCACCACGTCTATGACTGTCACCGTAGATGCAGTGATCGTTTTAACAGCTGGGACATACATGAAGCCATCGACGAAATGTGCGGACACTTTCTGCCCGTTTACAGTAACTATAGTTTCGCTGCTGAAGGAATATCCGTCTTTTGGTTTAAGCATAAGGGAATACACATATTTTTTGCCGCCTTCAAATTTTGTGAAGGTTGGCAAAGAGCCGTGCGAACCATTGTCAGAATACCATGCGGCAACAGGTTCATTGTTTTCAAATTGCTGCCAGCATTCATAAGCCACATCATATTTTTCGTAATCCACTGCTGTTACAAAAGCCGACGCTACAGGTGCTTCGCCAGCCCCATAATTAAACCTAACATCTTCAATGGTGGCGCTAGTGATCTCTGATTCGTCAGGATATTCAGATATCTGCTTAAAGTGAGCTCTGAACGTCACATCACTTTTCACGGTAATTTTGCTCTGTATTTGATCGGAGGAAAGAGCGTTGCCAGCAGAAATGGGAGTATCGCTGCCGACTTGGTAGACGGCAGCATCGGCAGTCCAGTAGGCGAACTCATAGCCTGGACTTGGTGACAAAACACTGATTATGCTGCTGGCAAAGCTGAGAGTTTCTGTTTCGGATACATTCAGTTTGTAGTAGTATGGCTTGTTAACATCATCGTCAATGCCATAATATACAAACGGGATCTGGTCGTTTTTGGTCATGGTCCCATGATCTCCGGGGTAAAATTTAACAGCGTGCGTTTCAGGATCTGCAAACGCTGTCATTGGCATCAGTGTCAGCACTATACACAGCGTAAGCAAGGCTGTCAGCAGTTTTGTGGTCGTTTTTTTCATAATATACATCTCCTTTTGATATTATAATTTTTTTCATGTTCGCTACTATCCTATAAGCACACCTCCATTACTTTGTATTTTCCCTAATGTGATATCCTTTATCACATTATAACAAATCTATGAATAAATTTGTGATTTATTTCATAATAGTCATATGCCAATTCTGAAATTATATATCGTGGGGGACTTCCTTTTTTGATAAATATGATATATAATTAACGTAATACCATATGATAGCGGGAGGGATCGTTAAAATGAAGTTTTGCGAACAGCTTGGAAAGTATATAGAACAGCTTTCCTGCACGGCAAAGGAGCTTTGTGAGTTGTCAGGGATATCTCCCTCAACATTTAGCAGATACAGAAGCGGAGAGAGAATACCTGAGATAGACACTGTGGCGTTTGACGGGCTTTGCAACGCTCTTGAGGCTGTGGCAAGGGAAAAAGGCTATGACGATATGACAAGGGAGAACATAAAAAGAGCATTTCTTGACTGTGAAGATATCATACCTGCCGACAGAGAGTCTATGCGGCAAAATTTCAATACCCTTATCTCAGCCCTTGATATAAACATCAAGCGTATGTGCAAGGAGATAAATTATGATGTTTCCACCGTTTTCCGTATACGGAACGGTACTAGAAAGCCTGCCGACCCTGAACGCTTTGTCGCCGCAATAGCAGGCTTCACTGCAAGGGAGCTTAGAACTCCCACAGAGATATCAGCGGTCGCACAGCTTGTGGGCTGTAATGAAAGTGATATAGAGGATGTGTCACAGCGTTATGAAGTGATATGCAAATGGCTGTTCAGCGATCATGCCAGACAGAGCAGAGAGATAAAAAGCGGTGGAATTGAAAAGTTTCTTGATAAGCTTGATGAGTTTGATCTGAACGAATACATAAAGGCGATACGTTTTGATGAAATGAAAGTACCGTCATTGCCTTTTCAACTTCCTGTGTCAAGAAGTTATTTTGGCATCAAGGAAATGATGGAAAGTGAGCTTGATTTTCTGAAAGCCACAGTCTTGTCACGTTCTAATGAGCCTGTGATAATGTACAGTGATATGCCTATGAAGGAAATGGCTGATGATCCCGAATTTCCGAAGAAGTGGATGTTCGGTATGGCTCTGATGCTTAAAAAGGGTCTGCACCTTTGTCAGATACATGATCTTGACCGCTCCTTAGATGATATGATGCTTGGTCTTGAAAGCTGGATACCGATGTATATGACGGGGCAGATAGCGCCTTACTATTTGAAAAACGTACAGAATAATGCTTTTTTGCATTTGCTGAAGGTATCAGGTGCGGCGGCTCTTTCAGGGGAAGCCGTGGCAGGCTTTCACAGCGAGGGCAGATATTATCTGACCAAGTCCAAAAAGGAGCTTGGATATTATCGTAAACGTGCCAATGATCTGCTTTCAAACGCCTGCCCGCTTATGGAGATATACCGAAGTGACAGGGAAAAAGATTTCAGCGATTTTCTCACTGCCGACTCTCACAGACGTGGCGGGCGCAGGAGTATTTTATCTGCTCTGCCTGTTTATACTATGGATAATGACCTGCTCAATAGTATACTTGACAGAAACGGCATTGACGACCGCCGGGGCAGAGATATAAAAGCTTATGTCAGCGAGCGTAAAAAGCGAGTTGAGAGCATACTGGAAACCATGACCATAGAGGATGAGATATGCTGTCTTTCCCGAGAGGAATTTGAAACACGTCACCATGCCCTTGACCTGTCGGGTGTATTCTGTGCCAGTGATGTTCTTTACAGCTATGATGATTATTCTGCACATTTAAAAAGCACAGAACGCTATGCACAGACACATGAAAACTATAGCCTTAAATATGCTAAGCGGCAGACCTTCTGCAATTTGCAAATACTGATCCATGAAGGTCAGTGGGCGATGATATCAAAGGGAAATGCGCCTGCTATACATTTTGTTATACGACACCCGAAGCTTCTCAGCGCCTTAGAGAATTTCATTCCGCCTGTTATAGAAGATCAATAAAATGCAGGATCATACTATCCCCTTGGTGTTCCTGACGAAAAACGGACGTTTCCGATGGAAACGTCCGTTTTTATAGCCGAAAGAAATATATTCGGTTATTATTCTTCGTCCTTTGCGGCAAATCTGTTGAAGATAAATGCAAATATCGCAAAAATAACATATCCTGCGGCAATGACAGTAAGAATGTTCTTTGTCACTTCAACGCCTGTTGACGGATTTACTTTTGAGCTGTCAGCCTGCGATGAGGCCTCGTCAACTATCTGCTGTATCTTTTCTGTTGCCTGTGATTCTGTAAGCTCCTGCGAACTGTCGTCCTCGCTTACTGTAGTAACAGCCGCACCGACATTTGAAGGCTGTCTGGCTGCTGTTGTGGTGGTGCTTTCAGGCTGTGTGTTTTCGTCAGCCTTTGGCTCTGTGCTTGCTGTTGTAGTAGTTGTGGTCGTTGTTTCGTCAGCAGGCTTTGGTTCTGCCGCTGTGACCTTTGTAACAGCTGATGTGTCAACTGCTTCCTTGACAGGTGTTACTTCTACGGAAGCTATCTGAAAATCTGCATTTGCCTTTAAGTAATAAAGCTGTACGAAAACCTCATCGCTTGTTCTTGAAGGGTCAAGATCTGAGTATATCCACTGTGCTTCCTCGCCGCCTGTGAGCTTCGTACTCTGTGCAGACCAGCTTCCGTCTACCAACGCACCGACTGCACCGCTTGCGTTGCCTGATGACTTTACGTTGACCTTTACATTGTAATGCTGAGAATAGTCTGTTATGTAGTCAGAAAGCTTGAAGCCGAACTGAAGGGAAGTTTCGCTGTTGAAGTCAGCGTCACCCTGCTTGTGTGTGAAAAGCGGTTCGGACTCAGGCTTTGCAGATGTTGTGGTTGTAGTGGTCTGAGTTTCGCTTTTTGCTGTTGTAGTCGTTGTGGTGGTTTCAACAGGCTTTGTTGTAGTTGTTGTAACTTTCTCAGACTTAGCCGTAGTTGTGGTAGTCGCTTCGGACTTGGTCGTAGTCTTTGCTGTAGTCGTCGTTGTAGTTGTGGTCGACTTTGATGTAGTTGTAGTAGCTTCAGCCTTAGATGAAGCAGTCGTAGTGGTCGTTGCAGGAGTTGTTGTGATCTCCTCCCCTGCACTGACAGTGAGCGGTGAACCCGCTGTAGGTGCTGAGTATGAAACTGACTTGTATCCACCGTCAGCTTCCGCCACCATCGTTTCAACCTCTACCCAATAGTTTATCTTGCCTGTTACGCCGTCCTTTACCTTGAAAGTCGCAAGGGCAAGGTCTGTTCTGTCCTTTATGTTAGAACCTGTAAGGTTTGCACCGACTATTTTTATAGTGCCTGATGAAGCAACATAGTTGGTTATAACAGAAAATTTGCTTCTCACATTGTATGTACTCTCGCTCTCTTCATCGGTCGGCACATATACTGTTACCTTTGACGGGTCATAATGCAGGTCTATAGTGAAGCCTGCAACGCCTGTTTTATCAGGCTCAAGGCTTGCTTTTACGTTTATGCTGTCGCCTGCCTGTGCAAAGTTCTTGTCGCTTGTGAGCTTTATCTCGTTTCCACCCGATGCACTAGCCACTGTGGAAACAATGCTCGTGAGCATAAGAAACGCTGTTGCCACCGACAGCGCCAT
>ERZ772883.553-NODE-553-length-37511-cov-9.222047_pt1 | contig 37511 bp, 28 predicted proteins | sample MGYA00580575_ERZ772883 | MGnify/ENA primary metagenome ERZ772883 (study PRJEB29015, sample SAMEA2737666) | human gut metagenome | biome: human gut; feature: human-associated habitat; material: faeces | place: China | collected 2012 ...
ACTGCAAATTTACCATTTCTATTTCAGTTTCGGTTTGCCGCTGCAAATCTAAGGTTTAGGTGCAAAGATGAAATATTTCCGTTAAGGTCATCTTTCTGCGATATCGAAACCCTATACCTGAATTTTGAAAAATCGTGGTTGAGAATCAGCTGTAATATTCGGTTATCAGTTTTATCCCAAAAATCCTTCCATATTTCAAGTGTGCCATTTATCGTGTAAACGCATTCCTTATAAAATCCAAACTCGTGTGACCTGCATTCAGCTATAATCGGAGTCAAATAAATATCTAATTGTTCTTTTGAATTTTTGAAAAAGAATTTTGTTGTTCTACATTGAATAGTTCTTCGGTTTTTTAATATCTTGAGCGCATTGCTATTACTTTCATAATCAGTAGTAGGAAAATATCCAAAACTTTGATTGTTTGTGATAGAGTCAGATAAAGAATTAATCAAATAATCATCTACAAAAAGAGGAGTGAGCTTTCTGTCAGAAAAATTAGTTAGACAAGAGTCATAAGGAATTATCCATAGATTATCCCCCGTACCATGTTTATATTCACCAACTTCGTAAACACAATTAAAGGTGAAAACTAAAAATTTCCCACTTTCTTGGCAGAAGCTATTGCCTATGTTTAAAAAAAATAGAACTAAAACAATTGTTATCTTTTTCATTTCTTTTCGGGTATTAAGTTCCACATCAGACTCACTTCTTCTGGAGTGATTATTTGTGGCGGACTATTCAAAATACCGCCCTTATCGTATCCATTATCAGGAACTCCTGTAGTATGATACAATTCATGAGATTTTGTTCCATTTGGTGCGCCAGACCAAATATTGCCTATTGAAGACAGCAAAGCGAAAAAGGCAACAAGGTAAAAAATGGATATTTTCTGCAGCCTCATAGAGTTACTTATTTTTTGCTAAATTAAGCAATCTTTTGAATACGTAAAACAAATAAGATATGTTACACAACATATATGCGTTGCTTTTGACAATCAGTCTCTTGGCCAGCACAAATGATAAAATTGCGAATTGCGCCGACATCTACAGCCACGTCCGTCTGCCAATACCCTCGATTGATTTATGAGGCGGTTTGCGCCAAACGAGGTAGGAATTTCTTGCAAACACCGGATTTTCGGAGGATTTTTTGTAATTTTGCAAGGCATTGTATAACCGAATAGCAATTGCTCAATTATGCAGAAAGTAAAACCAAAGAAATTTCTCGGGCAGCATTTTCTGACCGACCTTCACGTGGCAGACCGTATAGCTGCCACGCTCGACGATTATCGAGGAATGCCGGTGCTCGAAGTGGGACCGGGAATGGGCGTGCTTACGCAGTTCCTGCTCGAACGCGGACATGATGTGACTGTCGTGGAACTCGACCGTGAGTCGGTCGAGTATCTGGAGCACAACTTTCCGCAACTTGACGGGCGCATCATCGGCGAGGACTTCCTTGAGCTCGACCTCGGCTCGATGTTTGAAGGCGACTTCTGTGTGATAGGCAATTATCCATACAATATCTCGTCGCAGATATTCTTTAAAGTGCTCGACTGGCGCGACCGCATCACGTGCTGCAGCGGAATGCTGCAGAAAGAGGTGGCAGAGCGCATAGCCGCCAAGCCGGGGTCGAAGACCTACGGCATCCTGTCGGTGCTTCTGCAGGCGTGGTACGACATCGAATATCTGTTTACCGTCGATGAGCATGTGTTCAATCCGCCGCCAAAGGTGAAGTCGGGCGTAATCCGTCTGCGCCGCAACGGTGTAAAGACTCTCGACTGCGATGAAAAGCGGCTGAAAGCGGTGGTCAAGACATCGTTCGGACAGCGCCGCAAGACGCTGCGCAATTCGTTGCGCTCAATGGCACGCCGTCCGGAAGTGCTGCAGGAAGAGATTTTCAACAAGCGTCCGGAACAGCTGTCGGTGGCTGAATTTGTAAGACTTACGAACCTTTTAAACGAGTAGAACGGCATGAGAGAATTTTCAGAGGAATTTTTGGATGAACTCAGACATCTCATACAGGAAAACAACGAGACGCAGGTGATGGCAGAACTCAAGGAGCTACACCCTGCCGACATTGCCGAACTTATACAGAAGATGGACCTTGAGGAGGCGGAGTATGTGGTGTCGCACCTTGACAGTGACGCTGCCGCCGACACCTTGATGGAACTTGATGAGGACGACCGCCACCGCCTGCTTGAGAATATGCCCAACAAGGACATTGCCAAGCAATTCGTGGAGCACCTTGACACCGACGATGCCGTCGACCTTATCCAGGAACTTGACAAAGAAGACCAGGAGGAAGTGTTGTCGCATGTCGACGACGTTGAGCAGGCAGGCTCGATTATCGACCTGCTGAAATATCCAGAGGACACCGCCGGCTCTCTGATGGGTACGGAGATGATTGTGGTCAACGAGAACTGGAGTATGCCTGAATGCGTAAAGCGGATGCGTGAGCAGGCAGAGGACATGGATGAGATTTTCTATGTCTATGTTGTCGACGACGACCGCAAACTGAAAGGCATCCTGCCGTTGAAAACGCTGATAACCAACCCTTCGGCATCAAAGATAAAACATGTGATGGAGCCCGACCCCTACTCCGTGAAGGCCGACGAGCCGCTCGACGACGTGGTGCTCACGTTTGAGAAATACGACTTGGCGGTTATGCCGGTTGTCGACGGCATCGGACGTCTTGTGGGACGCATCACCTTCGACGACGTGATGGACGAGGCTCGTGAGCAGACCGAGCGCGACTATCAGTTGGCTTCCGGTCTTTCCACCGACGTGGAGACCGACGACAAGATTCTCGACCAGGCAAAAGCACGCCTGCCGTGGCTGATCATCGGAATGATAGGCGGACTGTCGAACTCTTGGATTCTCGGCAATTTCGAGGGCAATTTTGCCAACAATCCCGCCATCGCGCTTTTCATCCCGCTTATCGGCGGCACTGGCGGAAACGTGGGAATACAATCGTCGGCAATCGTTGTACAGGGACTTGCCAACGGCTCGCTCGACCTTAGGAAGTCGTTGTCGCAGATTGTCAAGGAGCTTGGACTTGCGCTGATCAACGCAAGCATCATCTCGCTGCTTGTGTTTGCCTACAACTTCTTCATTTTCCATCCCGATTTCAAGATTACGATAGCCGTGTCGGCGTCGTTGTTTGCCGTAGTGCTGTTCGCCGCTACGTTTGGCACGTTCGTGCCGCTGACACTTGAGAAGATGAAGGTGGACCCAGCGATAGCCACAGGCCCGTTTATCACCATAACCAACGACATTATCGGCATGATGATCTACATGACAGTGTGCATGATGCTGTTGCAATAGAATCAAAAACAAATTAATCCTATAAAACTTAGAAAAGCAATGTCAAAAGTATTAATTATCGGAGCCGGCGGCGTCGCTACGGTGGCAGCCCACAAGTGCGCCCAGAATTCCGATGTGTTCAGCGAAATCGTTATCGCATCGCGCACGAAGAGCAAGTGTGACGCCTTGGCTAAAGCCATCGGCAAAGACAATGTCACAACCGACCAGGTTGATGCCGACAAGGTGCCGGAACTGGTGGCTTTGTTCAAGAAGCACAAACCCGACTTGGTGGTAAACCTTGCGTTGCCATATCAGGATCTTACGATAATGGATGCCTGCCTCGAGTGTGGAGTAAGTTATCTTGACACCGCCAATTATGAGCCTCTCGACGAGGCGAAATATCAATACTCATGGCAATGGGCATACAAGGACCGCTTTGAGAAAGCCGGACTGACTGCAATTCTCGGTTGCGGTTTCGACCCTGGAGTGTCGGGCATTTTCACTGCCTACGCTGCAAAGCACTATTTCTCAGAGATGGAGCATCTCGACATCGTGGACTGCAACGCCGGAAACCACGGCAAGGCTTTCGCCACCAACTTCAACCCTGAAATCAACATCCGCGAGATTACACAGCGCGGAAAGTTTTATGAGAACGGGGAGTGGCACGAAACCGACCCTCTGTCGGTTCACAAGGCGTTGAACTATCCAAACATCGGAGCCCGCGAGTCGTATCTGATGTATCACGAAGAGCTTGAGAGTCTTGTAAAGAACTATCCGTCAATCAAGCGCGCACGTTTCTGGATGACGTTCGGCCAGGAGTACCTGACACACCTGCGCGTGATTCAGAACATCGGAATGGCAAGCATCGAGCCTATCAATTACAATGGCATGGAAATCGTGCCTATCCAATTTCTCAAGGCTGTTTTGCCAAACCCTAAAGAGCTTGGCGAAAACTATACCGGCGAGACATCGATTGGCTGCCGCATCAGCGGTAAGGACAAGGAAGGCAAAGAGATGACCTACTATGTCTACAACAACTGCTCTCACCATGCCGCCTACCTCGAAACCGGTATGCAGGCTGTCAGCTACACCACCGGTGTGCCGGCGATGATTGGCGCGATGATGTATCTTAAAGGCATTTGGAAACGTCCGGGCGTGTGGAACGTTGAGGAGTTTGATCCGGATCCATTCATGGAGCAGCTCAACAAGCAGGGTCTGCCTTGGCACGAAATCTTCAATTCCGATCTGGAAGTGTAGTGCAAGAAACATAGAATCACAAAAAGTAATCCCGCATTGTCAACAACAGTGCGGGATTACTTTTTGTCGAATGTTATGTCGCTGACGCTTAGTCTTTGACAAGCACCTTGATAGGACGGCGGCATTGGTCGCTGTAGACCATGTAGGCACCGTAAGGCAACAGTTCGCAGCGGCCTTCGTTCACTGAGTCGATAACCTTTATCACGCGTCCTGTCATGTCGATGATGCGCACGTTGGTGTGGGCTACGGCGCAACGGAAATAAATGCCGTTGCCGATAGGGAGCACGGCGAGCGGTTCAGTAGCCTCGATGCCGTTGACGCCGGCTGGGTCGACAGTGATGACGTTTGATTCGTCCGACATGCGGTTCAATCTTACCGTCTGTATGGTATAACTGTAGGTGGCACCCGATTTTGCTTCCCCGAAATCGTAGAAAGAATCCTCGCTACCATCGGTGTAGAGAGTCATGCAAGTCGGTGTGCCGTTGACGTACTCGGTCAAGTTTATGCGGAAGCAGTCGATTGAGGCTGGTCGCGACGGCATAATCCAGTTGATGCGGAATCCGGTTGATGAGATGTTTGTGGCCGCCGTGGCCTCCACGCGGTCAAACACCGGCGCTTCGACGGCAGTTCCCACAAGGTTGACCACATAGCTTGTAACGCCTGTCAGACCTCCGTCGTAGAGCAGCAGTTTGGTGGTGCGCTCACCGAGCCCCTTAGGCTCGAAAGTGATTTTCAGATTGTAGTTTCCAGCGTTCACCTCGCTCCAAGAAGCGGAAGTCGACGGGATTGAGAAATCGGCAGCATTGTTGCCGTAGACTGTCATCGACAGATTTGCGGAAAGATTTCCGCGGATAGGCATTCCCAGGGTCACCCGGTCGCCGTAGACCACCTCGCCGAAGTTCACGGTCGAGTTGTTTACGGGCGCAATCAGCGAGCCGTCGCCAATAGGCGGAAGGTCTTCGTCGGTGTAAGGTTTGCCCTTCATCGAGCCCCAGATATACTCCACAAGGTCAGGATAGTCAATGAATGGGTTGCGGTTGCTCTGCAGCTTGTAGACCTCGTCGTTTCGGTTGCGCTCCTTGTCGCTCACAGGGTCCTGTCGGTGCCACTTCAAGAGCATTTCCACCGCCCAGCCCTGCATCGACGGATAAGAACCTTTTTGCGCCATATATTCGTATTTCCAGTCCAGGTTCTGATAGCATGTCACCATATAGAAATAAGTGCGGGCAAAGTCGCCTTTGTATTCATCGGCAGGCTCAAACACGTATTTAGAGCCGCCGCCCTGTCCGCTGACAGGGTTTCCTACCAACACAAGATCGTTGTCGAAAGTGATTCCCGACGGCGACACCTCTCCGAGCGGATAGTTCAATTTCGCTGAGTTGGCGGTGGCATCGGAAGGATAAAGGTGGTTCAAGTCGGTGTATGCGCCCACCTCCGTATCGCCGCCCCACCAGCTTTTCGGGAAACTGTGCTCACGGTTCATTCCGCTCCATCCGCTTCTCACGTAGCGCTTGATGTTGGAATACATGTCCCACCACGTTCCGTCGGGACGCACGTCGGTATAGCAGAACGATTCTTTGAACAGTCCGCTGTAGCTGTTTGTCGAATGCTTGCTTACAATTTCATATAGTTTGTTTTTCAGGGCTGCGTCTTTCAGTCCAGAGATTCCGTTGTAGTAACCATTTGGCGCGCCGGCGCTGGCAAACAGAGCGGTGACGGCTGCCGCGATTGTGAGCAGAAGATTTCTCATATATGATTTATTTGTTGATAATGAACCGCAAAGGTAGCAAGAAATTGCTGAAAAACAATTTATTTCGGGATGAATGAAACAAAAAAACGTGTTTGCTCGTTTATAAATAATAACTTTGTGTCACGAATCAACAAAAACAATCAAAAATATGAAGAAAGTATTATTGGCGGCAGCAGTGGCATTGACACTTGCCGGCTGCGGAAAGACAGGAAATAAAGACGCGGAAGCAGACAAAAACGTAAGCATGTTTCGCACGGAAGAAGTTGTTGCCAAGAAGCAATTGTCGTTGCCCGACAGTCTGAACTTTTATGGCAAGGACGCAAAAGTGTTTACAGAGACAACGGTTTCTGTATGCTGGCCTGAAACGCTTGGAGGCAAGGAGCCGAAAGAGCTGCAGGACAGCATCCTCTCGATAGCCTTCGGCACAAGCAAGCGCGCCACGCTCAAAGAATCGCTGGAGGCGATGCTTGCTGAGCCTCTTGGCTTTGAGGGAGAAAAGGGCATCACACAAAAAGACGTTGACAAACTGCCGGAGCTGTCGGAGACTGTGCACCGCCACAGCGCCCAACTTACGGTTACGCCTACGAGCATAGGCAAGCGTCTTGTGACCTACAGTGTGTATTCCTACGCATTCCTCGGCGGAGCTCACGGCAACTATGCGACAACCTATGTCAACTACGACGTGGAGAAGGGTCAGGTGCTGACCGTGGGACGCGTGTTTGCCGACGTGCAGGGGTTGAAGACTGCAATCATGCGCGAGCTTCAGCTGAAGCCGGAGTATGCCGGAAGTCTGCTTGTCGACAAGGTGCCTACTGTGGGCAACTTCTACATTGAAGGGGCGTTGATCACGTTCTTCTACAACCCGTATGACGTTGCATGCTATGCTGCCGGCGACATCAGAGTGGCGCTGCCTATCCATGAGGTGCGCGAATTTATGAGCGACTATGGCAAATCGCTCTTCCCCGAGGAAGACTGACGTGATTTTTGAATAAAGAAATGCCGGAGGCGCATCGCTTGTTGGGTGATGCGCCTCCGGTTTGTCATGTGTGGCCTACGCTATTTCTTCAACCTCACTTCGTAGAGGTCGTTGCGGCGGTCTCTGAGATTCTTCACGCTTCCGTAGGTGTGGAGGTGGTTGAGCCGGTCGAGGTCTACGTCGCTGACAAGAATCATCTCGGTGTTTGGCGTAGCCTCTGCACGTGTGCCGTCGGTGGGGAATTCAAAGTCGCAAGGCGTGAACACGCCCGACTGTGCATACTGGATATCCATATTGTGGACTCTCGGAAGGTTGCCCACGCTGCCGGCAATCACTACGTAGCACTCGTTTTCGATGGCTCGCGCATGCGCGCATACCTTCACGCGTGAATATGCGTTCTGAGTGTCGGTGAGAAATGGCACGAAGAGAATCTGCATTCCCTCGTCGGCCATCAGACGCGACAGCTCGGGAAACTCGACGTCGTAGCAAATCAGGATGCCGATGCGCGCGCAGTCAGTTTCAAACGTCTGAATCTTGCTGCCTCCGCACAAGCCCCAGCTCTTTATCTCGTCGGGGGTGACATGAATCTTCTCATACGACTCATACGAGCCGTCGCGGCGGCACAGGAAGCCCACGTTGTACAGGCGTCCGTCTTCTTTCACCTGAGGCATCGAGCCGGTGATGATGTTGATGTTGTAGCTGATGGCAAGTTTCACGAAGCGGTCGCGGATTTCGGTGGTGTACTGCGCCAGTCCGCGGATTGCCTCCGCCTCGCTGTCGTCGTTGAACCGCGCCATCAGCGGAGCGTTGAAGTATTCAGGAAACAACACAAAGTCGCTTTGATAGCCCGACACCGCGTCGACGAAAAACTCCACCTGTTCGAAAAGGTCGTCGATAGTGCGGTATGAGCGCATCTGCCATTGCACCAGCCCCACGCGCACGGTGGTCTTCTTGCTCACCACATCCTGCGACGGCGCCTGATAGTAGATATTGTCCCATTGCAACAGGCAGGCATAGTGTTTCGACTCCTCGTCGTTGGGCAGATAGTTGCGCATCACCTTGCGCACGTGGAAATCGTTGCTCAGCTGGAACGTCAGCACAGGGTCGAAAATCTCTTTCTGACGCACCTTCGTGATATATTCCTTCGGGCGCAGCTTGTCGGCATACTTATGATAGTTCGGTATGCGTCCGCCAAACATGATGGCTTTCAGATTCAGCGACTCGCACAAGTCCTTGCGGTATTCATACATACGGCGGGCGAGGCGCAGTCCGCGGTATTGCGGATGGATAAACACCTCTATGCCATAGAGAATATTGCCGTTGGGATTGTGGGTGCTGAATGTCTCGTTGCCCGTCACCTGTGCGTAAGTGTGGTCGTTTTTAACAAGGTTGTAGTCGACAATCAGCGACAGGGCGCAGCCCACAATTTTGTCGTCGACAACCGTTACAATCTGACCCTCCGGAAAAATGTCGATCAATTTCTGTATTTGTCCACGGGTCCAAAACACATCGCTGCCGTCGGCGTATACGCGCGTGAACGACTGCGACAGCTGTTCGTAATCCTCCATTTGAAGATTGCGAATCAACACTTTATTGATTTTAATAGAATCTTCCATAGTGTGGCGAAATTACAGCGAAAATAAGACCTAAACAAGATTTTCGGCAAAAAAAATAACACCATACATTTGCAATTTCCGCAACTTAGATGTATCTTTGCACTCGCTTCAGGCAATAAAGCCGCAGCAGGTCCTATAGCTCAGTTGGTTAGAGCATCTGACTCATAATCAGGGGGTCCTTGGTTCAAGCCCAAGTGGGACCACACAACAGAAGGTAGTTAGCTTCGCTGACTACCTTTTTTTATCCACATTCCCGCATGCCCAGCAGATTTCCAATCTTTAATTGCTGATCTATTTTTCGTTTCACATCGACGTCTTTCTCACCGTTTTGAGATTTCTTGCGGGAATCACATTGAAAATCTGCGAATTTCAAGTCCGCCTTAGCTCAAAAAACTACACTTATTCCATTTTAAACACCCTCAAAAAATACACTTATTCCATTTTCCCGGAAACAAAGGCACAAAGGGCTGACACCTCGCAAGAAGTGTCAGCCCTTTGGTGTAGCTTATATAAGCAATTATAAATTACTTTTTCAGGAACTTGCCTCTGACTTTCGTGCCGTCGGCAAATGTAGCTGAGTAGATATACATTCCGTTCTGGAGAGAGGCAACGCTCACTGCTTCGGTGTCGCTCTCTGCCACTTTCGCGCCGCTGAGTGTGTAAACCTCAACCGACGCTACTCCCTTGTCTGATTTCACATTTATCACGTCGGTGGCAGGGTTGGGATAAACTACCAGCTCGCCGCCAGTCACTGACGTAACGCTGCTCTGTGGCTTGAACTCAGTCACCGAGATGCTTTTGCCAGTGTCGCTGTTCAGACGGAAATAGTGCTTGCCGTAGCCCACTTCGCTGATGTCGGCAGTCTGCGCTGTGCCGTTGTTGAAGATTATGCTGATTTCAGGATACTGTGTTCCGAAATTGTGGTAATACATTGTCTTGCCGTCAACGGTTGCTGTCTCTGTCATGGCATCGCCTGGCCAAGCGCTGGTTATCTGCTCTGAAACCCACGCGTAGATGTTGATGCTATTCCAAGACTCCGGCTTCTCAACGTAGATTTCAATAGGCTCTATCGATGTGATATAGGTTGCCTCCTTGATGCCCGACACGATTTTGCCGCCAGCGGCCACCACTGCCTTGAGTTTGGTGTTGGTATTGATGTCCAGAGTTGTGCCTGGAGCCGCATGTGTGCCGTTGGTGAGCGAAGGGATTGAGCCGTCGGTAGTGTAGACAACCTCAGGATTGTTGAAATCCTTTGCGTTTGCCACGTCCATTGTCACCTTGACGCCGCCGACATAAGTGCCGCCGTCGGGCGAGAATGACAGTTGAGCCACCTGGCTTTCAAGATTCTTGATAGCCACCTTTGTCCAGATGGAGTAGAGTGCGTTGCCAGCCACCTTGTCCGATGTAGAGTAGCCTTTCGCCGAAGGGTCATAAGAGCCACGTCCAATCTTGATGAGCAGCTTGCCGTTATTGCCTGTCACCTCAGCCACATAGCGGTTATTGGTTGTCTCAAGCACATTGACAGTGCATTGGTTTGTCAAGCCGACCGACTTGCGGATGGCGATGAGTTTCTTGATGGCGTCCTTTTTGTCGAGCCAGTGCTTGTAGAACACGCACGGAGTTCCCGGTGAGCAGAGCATGAAGGCATTAGCAGCCTCAATGTCGCCGGTAAACATTTTGTCCGACTCCTTGTAAGTGTCGTGGTTGTCGACGAAAGTGACAGCATAACGCTGGTAAGTGTCCATGTGGATAATTCCGGCAGGCTGGTTGAGCGAGCTGTTACGCTTCCACACGAGTTTTGAGAAGTTCATTCCCGGGAAAGCGGCGTTGAGAGCCCACTTAAACTCAAAGTCGAAGGCAGCCGATGTGCGGCCCGTACGGTCAATCCACGATGTTGTCTTGTCGTAGTTGTCCCAGTACTCACCCACGCTGTATGATGCTTTTGCCGATTCGTTGTAGATTTTGGTATACTCAGCGCCGTAGCCCTTCACCATGTCATAGCGCCAACCAGTGAAGCCGAGGTCGTTCTTCAGAAAGTCGAGATAAGCCTTCACCGCCTCCTGCACTGCAGGATTTGTGTGGTCAAGGTCGCGGCAGCCGTCAAAGTTGTCGCCAGTGTCGTATGCGCCGGTAGGCTGCGGCATACCAGTCTGATTGGCAAGCTCGTCGTTCTTGCAGATGGCGTCAAGACCGAGTTTGTAAGTTTTTCCATTGTAAGTCTCTGCAGGGAAGTCATACCAGTTGGTGGCGCCGTTGCGGTGGTTGACCACCACGTCTTCGATAATGCCGGTGCCGAACTGCTTGAATGTGGAAATCATCGAGCGCAGCTCCGCCTCGTTGCCAAACGAAGAGTTAAAGTTGCTGAACCAGTAGACAGGGTCGTAGCCCATCGACGGATTTGCCGACGATTTGCCTGCGTTAGGCACCCAGATCAAATTGAAATAAGACGACAGTTCAGCGGCATTTGCCTTAAGCACAGTCCATTTAGAATCCTTGTAAGAGTCCCAATAAAAGCCCTGCAGCATCACGCCGTCGTAATTTGCAGGCCAGGCATATTCGCCCTCCGCCTTTGCCTTGGGCGCGCAGAGCAACAACAGCGCCAGCAAAGGAAGCATAATCTTTGAAAATGCTGATTTTCTCATAGAATAATAGGTCAGTTGTTTATAAGTGATTAAATAGTTCGCAAATATATCAATTAAATCAATACACAGCCAACAATTGGTCTCTTTTATTTTTAATTATGGTAAAATAATGGCTTATTGGTTCAAAAAACGTGTCTGTTTCGGCTTCGACACGACACTCTTTGCCCATCTGCTTTCACAATTCAGTGGAAATGACTAATTTTGACCCCGAAAATTTATTTATCAACAATGAAGAGAATATTTTTATTGGCGGCAGGCTTGCTCGTAGCCACAAGCGGACTGCTCGCCGAGACTAAAGAGAAGGTCGCATTCGGCGACTTTGAGCATTGGGTCACAAGAACCATCAAAGAGTCCGCAATCATCGGCGGAAAATCCAAGACATTATACGAAATCGGCCCGACACAGACAATCCACGGCAACAAGGCTTACAGAAACCTCGGAGGCTCGCCTTGGGCTACGTCAAACGTGTATGCCAAAGTGGCTGGCGTGGTGAAGGGCAGCAACGCCGTGTTCCCAGCGCAGCGCGCTGCCGGAAACAAATGCGTGAAGCTTTCAACAATCATGGAGAAGGTGAAGGCACTCGGTGTGGTGAATATGGACGTATTGGTTTCGGGAAGCATCTACTTCGGCACAATGGTGGAGCCGGTGAGCAGCACCAAAAATCCATACAGCAAACTGGACATGAACGTAAGGTTCACAAAACGCCCTAAATATCTGACCTACGACTACAAAGTGGAGATTCCAGCCAATGCCCAGATGATATATTCAAGCGGTTTCGGAAAGAAGAAAGTTCTCAAAAAGCAGAATGCATGCGAGGTTTTCGTGTTGCTGCAGCGCCGATGGGAGGATGCCAACGGCAACATCTACGCAAAGCGCGTGGGAACAGGACGCGAACGCTACACGAGAAGCACCGGATGGGTCAACGGACACCGCCTGCGCATCTACTACGGAAACATCGTCGGACAGCCTTACTATAAAAGCTACATGAACCTTGTCGACAGCAGCCGTCCATACTATGCGCGCAACAGCAAGGGCAAAATCGTGCCTATCCATGAGGTTGGTTGGGACAGCCCGCTGGCAACTCCAACCCACATCATCATGATGTTCTCTGCCGGCTGCGGCACGGCTTATGAGGGCACTGTCGGTCAGAATCTATACGTCGACAACGTGGCGTTTATCTACGACTAAACCGACTCGTTTATAAGCATAATGGGTGCATCCGCTAAGATGCGCCCATTTTTTTTGCACTTATTGCACTTCATTTAGAAAACCATAGAAAATTTCTGAGTAATTTTGCATCCAGTTTTAGGTTTGTAGGTATAAGTATGGCAAAATGCAATGAAATGACAAGCGGTGCCACGATGCCGCTCATTTTCAAATTCACTATGCCCTTGCTGCTCGGCAACCTGCTGCAGCAGACATATTCGCTGATTGATGCGGCTATTGTGGGCAAATTCTTGGGCATAAGCCCATTGGCAGCAGTCGGCGCCAGCAGTTCGGTGATCTTTCTGATTCTTGGCTTCTGCAACGGCTGTTGCTGCGGATTCGGCATTCCGGTGGCACAGAAATTCGGAGCGCGCGACTATGAGTCAATGCGCCGCTACGTCTACAGCAGTCTGAAACTGACGGCATGGCTGTCGGTGTCGATAGCCGTGGTGACAAGCCTGCTGTGCGCGGCCATCCTTCGATGGATGAGCACTCCCGAAAACATCTTTAGCGACGCCTATTGGTATCTGCTGATCACGTTTATCGGCGTGCCGGCAACGTTCTACTACAATCTGCTCTCAAGCATAATCCGCGCGCTCGGCGACAGCAAAACCCCGTTCTGGTTTCTGCTTTTCTCCACCATCCTCAACATCGTGCTCGACATTTTCTGCATCGTCACCCTCGGATGGGGAGTGGCTGGAGCCGCCATTGCCACGGTGTTCTCACAGGCGCTGTCGGCTGTGCTGTGCTACGTCTATATGATTCGTAAGTTCGACATCCTCCGTGCCTCGCGCGACGAGCGGACAATGTCGCGGCGACACTGCTCAACACTGCTCAAAATCGGCGTGCCGATGGGTTTGCAGTTCTCAATCACCGCCATCGGCAGCATTATGCTGCAAAGCGCCAACAACGCCCTCGGCACCGACTGCGTGGCTGCCTTCACCGCCGCCATGCGCATCAAGATGTTTGCCATCTGTCCGTGCGAGAGTCTGGGCATCGCCATGGCCACGTTCACCGGTCAGAACTATGGAGCCGGGCGTCCGCAACGGGTGTGGATGGGCGTGAAATCGAGTATGGCGATGGTGATGGTCTACGTCGTGGCGGTAAGCACGACAATGCTGCTGTGGTCGGAGGAAATGTCGCTGATGTTTGTGTCGGCCTCCGACACGGCGATAATCCGCAACACGGCTTTGTTCCTGCATGTGTCGGCCTACATGATGCCTCTGCTGGCTCTGTTGTGCGTGCTCCGCTACACCATCCAGGGCGCCGGATTCACCAACTTCGCAATGCTGTCGGGCGTGATGGAGATGGTGGCGCGCGGCATTGTCAGTCTGGTGTTTGTGCCTGATTTCGGCTACATTGCCGTGTGCTTCGGCGACTCTGTGGCGTGGTTTGCCGCCGACATCTTCCTGGTTCCGGCATTCATCTACGTCTACCGCCGCATCCGTCGCGACTGCACAATGCCGCAAACCGAAACGGCAAAAAGCTTCTGACAGACAAAAGGCACCGCAACAACCCGTCGCAGTGCCTTTCCCAACCTATATCACCTTGCTACAATACTATTTTCGTCACGCGATGTCCCGACGTTGTGGCAACGACAACGACGTATACTCCGCATAGCTGCCGCTGCCAACCGGCACTTATTTGCAATCAACGAATTGCGTTACTTAACAATCTTTGCCGTCACCACTGTACCGTCAGCCTTAACGGCTTTGACAACATAGACACCCGGCTGAACCGTTGCGATGCTCATTGTGGCTGTGCCTTCAGCGTGCGCCACAACTGCGCCGTTAAGGTTGAAAACAGTTGCCTCTACAGTGCCTTCCGGAAGAACAACCTCGCTGCCTGCAACGAAAATTGTGCCCTCGGCAGCGATTGCTGCCACGCCAGATGTTGTGCCGTTTACGTCATAAACGTAAAGTTCCTGCAATTTTGTGCCATAGCCAGTAGAAGCCTTGGTTGAATACACCTTGATATATTTCGCTTCAATGCCTTTGCCTGCAAACCAGTCTGTACGAGCCTCCAGTCGTGCAGGTTTGTCGTAAGAGCCAAGCACAGTAAAGGTCTTGCCGTCGGTCGAAGCCTCTACTGTGTAGCGGCATGAGTTCGCTCCTTCCCAAGAAGCCTTGACAGCATCGATTTTAAACACCTTTTCCAATTCCACTACAATCCAGCAGTCGTAAGTGTGGTCTTTTGAGCCAGCCGGCTCTACAGCTCCCCACACAGAGGCGGCAGCATCTACACCGTCGACAGCATTTTCCGGTTTTGAGTCACCGGTCTGCTCTCCCTCTGAAACAGTCACCGGACGGTTCAACGCAAGGTTGTCGCCCTTTGGATTAACCACATTGACTGTCACCACGTTTGACTGCAATCCATTTTCCGCAGTATAATACACTTCATAAGCGCCTGCCTCTTCGGCTGTCAAGACATTGCCGTTCATCAAGCCGGCGCTTACTGTCCATATTCCCTTATCAGCGCTGATGTCGTAATTCCCACCGAATTGATCCAAGCCTGTGAGTGTGAAAGTGTAGTCGCCAGGGGTGCCGCACTCCTTGTCGGCAGCAATCATAACACTTGTCAGCTCCGACTTCGAGTTTGAATAAACTTCAAGTTCATATAATTTTGTACCATATTGTGTCGCGGCACGTGTTGAGTGGAATTTCACATAACGAGCCTTTACAGCTTCCTCGCTTGTAAGCCAATCGTGACGATTTGTCATACCTATACCGTTTGTCACAGTAAATGCAGGAATAGGGTCGGAGAACGTCACGTTGTCGGTAGAGAAGGTGATAGTGTAGTCTGCCGACGATGCTCCCTCAAAGGATGTGTGAATGCAGTTCACATCATATACATCACCGAGGTCTACAACCAACACTGCATCATACACATGGTTTTCCACACCGCTCGGCTCGTCTGTAATCCAGAGGCTTCCAAGATTGCCGTCCACTGCATTTTCCGGGTTTTTAGAACCTTCGGTTGCAAAAACGATGTCTTTTTTCAAAGCCAGATTCGCACCTTCTGCCTTGACATCTATTTTCAGCTCGTTAGACTCTATGTCGCCGATTTTCATCTTCACTGTATATGTGCCTCGGCTCGTTACGGTAAGTTTGTTGTCGACAACAGTTGCTCCTTCCGAAACAATCATCTGACGGGATGCGTTTTCCTCGGCTGTCAGAATATAGTTCATTTTATATTGGTCGAGGAATTTGTAACCGAGCGTATAAGAGTCGGCGACAGAGCCTTCAAGTTTGTCTGCCGTAATCTCTATCGATGAGAGTTTCGAGGCTTCCTCCGCCATATCATACACACCGAACTCCCAGAAGCTGAAGCCATACGGAGAGCCTCGCTCTATCAGCTCAACTGCCACATAGCGGGCTGTAACGACATCCGTCGTAGATACTGCTATGGTCTCCGATGCTGGAAATCCCGACAGAGTCTTGTTGATTTCTGCAATTTCTGTCCATCCGGTTGCGAAATCGTTTGTCTTGTCATCATCTGTAAGTTTGAGAGCCATCTCGGTGGTGATTTCATCGGCAACGTGTATTTTATAGTGTTTGCCGTATGCGCCTTCCCAAACAATCTTCAAATGGTCGATGATGGTTCCTTTCTCAAGATCCACGTAGAACCACTGGTTGTCGCCGTCAGAAACTTTCGATTCCCAACGAGTGCCCAAATTGTCATCTACTGCCATTTCCGGTGCCTGCTGGTTTGAAGAAGCATATACTTTTTTCCCCAATGCCACATTGGCGGCTTGCGATGACGCTGCGAGCATAAAGAACGCTCCCAATAATAAAGTAAAGTTTTTAAATCTCATAGTTGTTTTTAAATTTTATGGTTTTATTAAAAATTATCTGAAAAATGTTTTTCCTCACACCGCAAATTTACACATATCACATCTTTCAACACTCACTTTTTCTTTCACAACAACTCAACATCAACAAAATCCGGCATTCTGAAAGTTTTGCACAATTAATTATATATCAAATAATTGCACCATTGCTATGCTGTAAAGCACATCTCACAATGTTGAGTTTTTTCCTCAACATCACGTTTTTCCGCCATTTTTCGTGTGTTTTCATCATCCACCTCATTGTGGAATCCTCAGAAGCCGGCTTGCACCAACTTTCGACTGCTTAGGCAGCCTTAGGCAGCGCCTCCTGAAAGCAAAATTAAGCGCGCTTAATTTTGTTTTTACCTCGGCTTGCACTAACTTTACATATTGAAATGGAAACTGCTCTTTACTTAATCCCGGTGATGCTCAGCGATGAGCCTTTAGACAAAGTGCTGCCGGCATACAATCTTCAGATTGTCAAGGAAATAAAATATTTTATAGTTGAAAACGTTCGTTCTGCACGACGTTTTCTCAAAAAGTGCGACCGTACAATCGACATCGACTCGCTTACGTTCTACACCCTCGACGAGCATACACGCCCCGAAGAAATTGGCGACTATCTGAATCCACTCATCGAAGGCAATGCCATGGGTGTGATTTCTGAAGCAGGATGCCCGGCAATTGCCGATCCGGGAGCCGATGTTGTGGCAATGGCCCAACGCCGCGGGCTGAAGGTGGTGCCTTTGGTAGGGCCGTCGAGCATATTGCTGTCGCTGATGGCTTCGGGATTCAACGGACAGAGTTTTGCATTTCAAGGCTATCTCCCTATCGATGCTGCAAAACGACAGAAAAAACTGCACGAGATGGAACGCAACGTCGCCGCCGGACAAACGCAGATTTTCATCGAGACGCCCTACCGCAACAACAAACTGGTGGCTGAACTGAGCCATCAGCTGCGCGGCGACCTGCGCCTGTGTGTGGCTTGCGACGTGACCGGCGCAACCGAGGAAATCACCACGCGCCCGGTGCGCGAATGGGCGAAGGCGAAATACAACTACGACAAGCGTCCCGCTATTTTCCTGATTTATCGTTGACGTGACTATGGAGAAGATTCGTAAAAACTCGCGTAGCCGCTGTCCGTATCAGCAGGGGTCGCTGTTTGGCGACGACGAGTCGGCGGCTCTGATGACGGGCGGCATCAACACACGAGGACGCAGCAAAAAAAGACTGTCGGAGCTTGACACTCCGCTTGAGATAAGCAACGACACCGGCAGTTTCCGATTTATCAGTTTCGGCAGCGGAAGCAGCGGCAACTGCTCATACATAGGCAACGAGCACGGCGGATTTCTGATCGATGCCGGAGTCGACATAAAGAATGTGTTGGCGGAGATGGAGAAAAACAACATCCGTCCGGAGTCGCTACTTGGCATCTGCCTCACTCACGACCACGGAGACCATATCCGCTATGCTTACTCTTTCCTGCGACGATACCGCACGATGGCGCTCTACTGCACAAACCGGGCGTTCAACGGGCTGCTGCGCCGACACAACATCTCACGACGCATAAAAGACTATCACCACGCAATATACAAGGAGATTCCTTTCAAAGTGGGAGATTTCGAAGTGACGGCGTTCGACGTGCCCCACGACGGCAGCTGCAACTCCGGATTCTCAATAACCTACGGCGACGCCAATTTTGTGCTCGCCACCGACTTGGGAAGCGTGACCGACCGCGCTCACCACTACATGTCGCTCGCCAACTATCTGGTAATCGAGAGCAACTACGACTCTACGATGCTCGACAACGGCTCTTATCCGGAATACCTCAAAAGCCGCATCCGCGCTGGTAACGGACACATGGACAACGCCGCAACGGCGGCTTTCTTGAAGGAGATTGCCTCGGAAAGGCTGAAATACGTGTATCTTTGCCACCTAAGCCACGACAACAACACGCCCGACACGGCACGAAGCTGCGCGATGAAGGCTCTGCAGGAGGCGGGACTTTCGGTTGGCGAAGGGACGGAGTCGCTGACCGACAATGCCAAGGACGTGCAACTCGTTGTGCTGCCGCGGTTTGACGCGACTCGCTGTTACAAGTTTCACGTCAATTTGAAATAATTCGACTGGAAGTCTTGCCAAAATGAAAAATTGTCATTACTTTTGTACCCGATTTGCGCATGTGGCGTAATTGGTAGCCGCGCTAGACTTAGGATCTAGTGACGTAAGTCGTGGGGGTTCGAGTCCCTTCATGCGCACAAAAGAAAATCCTAACTGCTTCATAACGAGCAGTTAGGATTTTTGCTTATATAGAATTGCCGAGTTTTTGCCGAGTTAATTTACTTATATCTATTACATTCTCGGCAAATTCATTTTTATATTCAAAATTTCGCCTTTAAAATCATAACATGTGGATATATATCAATGAATATTGATTCTATTGAACATTTTCCTTATTTATGCACATAAAATACATTATTTTTTGAGAAATTGAATTAAATTCACCATCTTTGTACCATAATATTTTGGCAGCATGGAAGATATAAACAGAATAAAGCTTGTACTGGTAGAAAAGAAACGTACAAACAAATGGCTTTCAGAACAGATGGGAGTTACACCTTCCACCGTTTCAAAGTGGTGTACAAACTCGTCACAACCAGATTTGACTAGTCTATTAAAAATCGCAGACTTGCTTGAAGTGGATTTGAGAGAGCTGATAGTTCGTGAATATAAATCTTATCTATTATCGCAAGAGAACAACAAATAAGTAATGTTAGTCAATGGTATCGAAATAGAAATTGAGTACAAGCCTATCAAAAACTTACATTTGGCAGTTTATCCGCCAAATGGGAGGGTTCATATATCTGCCCCTAACGAATATACTGATGAACAAATAAAGCTGTTCATCCTCAAAAAATGGGTATGGATAACCTTGAAACGAAAGGAAACGATGTCCTATACCATACAAGACGAAAGAGAATATATTTCAGGAGAAGCTCATTTCTTCAAAGGTGAGCTTTATAGATTGAAAGTTATTAGGAACAAGGCTTGTACTCATCATGTAGAGATACGAGGGGACTACATTATTATATATGTGTCAGAACACACTTCTAAAGAAAATATAGCCAATGTGTTATGGACTTGGTACAAAGAACAATTAACACCAATAACGGAACGGCTTGTTTACAAATGGGAGCAAATTCTTGGGGTAAAAGCAACAAATTGGACGATTCAACAAATGCAATCCAGTTGGGGAAAGTGCCACAAAGAAAGTGGCAAAATCATGTTCAACCTCCAGTTGGCAAAGAAGCCGTTAAACTGTATTGAATATGTGGTAGCTCATGAACTCACTCACCTCATTGAGCAAAACCATACAGACAGGTTCCGACACATTCTTGGAATATACCTTCCAGGATGGCAAAAAATAAAAGAACAATTAAACGAATTTCCTCTATAAGAAATATGGCAAACTATCAAGAACAGAAAGAACGAGACTATCAAAATGCTCTCGTCAAGCGTTTCCAAGAAGAACTTGGGTATACTTATCTTGGCAACTGGCAGTATGCTAAAGGTGCAACTGTAAATAATATGGGTGTAGCCAATTCACCGATATTGGATGACGAAATACGCTCTTTTCTGAAAGAACAAGGTCGTACTGAAATGCAGATAGAGGATGTTTTGGTAAAATTGAAAGACAAGGCTCGCCTTGGTGACTCCAAGATGAGTAGTCTTATACAGTGCAACACAGATTTATATGACACTCTGATAATGGGTATTAAGTCACAGCCATCACCTGAGGAGAATCATGAAGACGTAATGTTTTTCGATTTCGACCATCCACAAAACAATCACTTTGCAATAGCAGAAGAGGTAAGTTATATAGACCCTCTCCTTGGAAAGAACAAACGTCCCGACATTGTGGTTTATGTGAATGGTATAGCTCTTGCTGTCATTGAACTGAAACGAAGTTTAGTCAACTACGAGGAAGGCATAAAACAGCATCTTAGCAACGAACGAGATTTTATACCATCATTTTTTACCACAACACAGTTCACCATCGCCTCAAATGATGATGTGGAGTTTAGGTATGGAACAATCGGCACTCCCCTTGCCTTTTGGTGTAAATGGAAAAGAGATACAAATAAAGTTGGTGATACTATTACTGAGAAAGAAGCATATCGTCTGTTTTTCAACAAGGAAAACTTTATGTTCTTCTTTCATTATGGTGTACTGAATGATGGGGGTATCAAGAAGGTATTACGACCTCATCAGATATATGCTATTAAAGCAGCCGCCAAAAGAATGCCTCAAAAAGAAAGTGGTGTCATTTGGCACTCGCAAGGCTCAGGAAAGAGTCTTACGATGGTAGCTTTGGCTTCCTATATCCAGAAGAACTTTTCCAATCCTCGTGTCGTTGTGATCACCGACCGAAAGGAACTTGACTTACAGCTTGCTGGTACTTTTGTAAAGGGAGGCAACAAACTTCATCATGCAGAATCGTGCAGCGACCTTCTTGACACATTAAACAAAGGAGACGAATGGCTAATCTGTTCGTTAATTCACAAGTTTGGCGCACACAACCATAATGATGAAGCGGAAAAGGATGAGTCTGGAACAAAAGTCAGCCTTGATGAGTATCTGAATGAACTGCAAACTATCATTGCAAAAAAATATGGTAATTATTTCAGTGTAAAAGGTGACAACATCTTCGTATTTGTTGATGAATGTCATCGAACCCAGAGCGGTCGCCTCCATGAAGCAATGCGTGCTATCATGGGAAAGGAAGTCATGCTTATAGGTTTTACCGGCACACCTTTATTGAAGAAAGACAAAGGAGACCCATACAATGCCATTAAGAGCATGTCAGAACGCACATTCGGACCATATATTCACAAATACCTTCACAAACAAGCAGTTGAGGACAAGGTTATCCTTGACCTACAATATGAATACCGCAATGTGGAACAGCAACTTACGAGCAAAGAGAAGGTTGACCAAAAGCTTGCTGCACTTACAGCAGGGCGTGAACTTACCCCAGAGCAAAAGCAAATGGTGGAAGAACGTTGGGCAACAATGGAGCGTATCTATTCCACAAAAGAACGCATAGAACGTATTGGTTACAGCATTCTCGATGACTTGAATTATGGCTTACTGAAACACGATTGGTGTAACGCCATGCTCATAGCAGGCTCAATTTTCCAAGCCTATCGTTATTATAAGTTTTTCTCAAGTAGCGATTTGAAAGGTAGATGTGCAGTTGTAACAAGTTACGACCCTACGGACAGTGATATAGCCAACAACTCTGCCGATAATAACAAGACTACAGAAGCAAAATTCAAGTACGACTGGGCGAAGAAATCGTTTGAAGAAGCTGGAGTAAAGAATGCTGATGAGTATGAAAAGTGGGCAAAAGAGCTTTTCGTGAAGCGTCCTGCCCAGATGAAACTTTTAATTGTAGTCAACAAGTTGCTTACAGGGTTTGATGCCCCTTGCGCCACTATTCTCTATATAGATAATGAGATAAAAGACCATACGCTGTTCCAAGCAGTGTGTCGTGTCAACCGACTTGGCGAGGACATCAAAGATGACAATGGCGACATTATAGTCAAGACTCACAAAGAATTTGGACGCATTGTTGATTTCAAGAATCTTTTCAACAGCATAGAAAATGTTGTCACCAAGTTCAATGATGGTTCAGGCTTTGAAGGACTCGATGATGTGGACATAGATGGACTTCTGGATAGTGCAGTGAATAAATGCAAGGAAAAACTTCTTGCTGTCACAGAAGCATACGAGGGATTGAAAACTATTTGGGAGAGTAAAAGTTTGAACGACTTGGAGGCTTTGTCTGAATATTATATCAAGGAATATGATGGCGAAGAACCTGCGCAAGCTCGCCGTAACATCATGTATAGTATTACTGGAAGTATGGTCACGGCATATAACAACATGTCTGACTATTTCTCAAAAACAGATTTAACGGCAGAACAAATAAACCATTTCGCCTCACTTTCACGAGAAGCGGGAACGGTTCAGCGAAAAGTCAAGCAAAAATCAGGTGATGACTTTGACCCAAAGACGCTTGACCCCGATATGCGTCAACTTCTTGACCAACACATTAGGGCGGAGGATGCAGAAACATTCATTCCATCATCGGCAGATTTCTCATTTCTTGATCATATCAATGACAATACTGATGTTGAAGAAGCAACCGAAAAAGCTATCCACGAAGCAGGAGGTAATGCCAATGGAGCAGCAGAGGCTATCGAAGGTAAGGCTCGCCGAGTAAACACAGACTGGAACAGCGGTGATGCGGAGGAGTATAGACTTTTCAGTGACAAATTGCAGGCACTCCTTGAAGAACTGAAGGCTCGCAATGCCACGGCAAAGGAAAAGATAGAAGCTTTAATAGAACATATAAAGGCTATAAAACATGGCAACGATGCACCATACGACTTGGCAAACAAGCGCAGTAAAGCTCTATGGAACAATCGTGCTGCATGGCATGCTCCTGAAGACAAGGATGAGACAATCCTCATCATCAAGACAATAGATGAATTCATATACAAGAATGCTGGGCGTAATTGGCAAGGCCCTGACAGCAACGCAAGTTGGGACTTACGTGATGATTTACAGGCTTTATTCCCTGCAATGACAGAGCAAGACATTTATGAAATTTACCGTCTCGCTTCACAGAACTCATAAATAATATTCAACAAAATAATATGGCTATAAAAAAATCACAACTATACAGTGCACTTTGGGAGTCATGCAATGCTTTGCGTGGCTCTATGGATGCCAGTCAATATAAAGACTACGTTCTCATCGTTCTCTTCATCAAATATCTGTCAGACAAAGCAGGACAACCTGGCTTCCGCCTAAAAGTTCCAGAAGGGTGCTATTTCAAAGATTTTGTCGCGCTCAAACAGAATTCTAAAATTGGAGAGCTTATCAATCAAAAGTTGGAGGCTATCAAGGAAATGAATGCCAGACAGATAGGCGATCTTGCTCTTCCAAACTTCAATGATCCAAACAAGTTGGGTAGTGGCAAGACAATGGTCGATACCCTATCTCGATTGATTGCAGTTTTTGAGAACGACGCTCTTGATTTCTCACGTAACCGTGCAGCTGACGATGATTTGTTGGGCGATGCTTACGAATACCTGATGAAGAACTTTGCTGCTGAGAGCGGTAAGAGCAAAGGGCAGTTCTATACTCCTGCCGAGGTGAGTCGTGTCATGGCGAAGGTGCTACGCATTAACGAACTTGACCGTGCCGAGCAAACCATTTACGACCCTACATGCGGTTCTGGCTCTCTCTTGCTTCGTGCTTTGGCAGAAGCAAGCAATCCTCGTGTGTCTATCTGTGGACAGGAAAAAGACAGCAGCACGGCTGCATTGGCAAAACTCAATATGCTTCTCCATGGAGTAAGCAATGCTGAGATTAAGGTAGGAGATACTTTGGGTAATCCTCAGTTCACTCAATATGGTATGTTGAGCACCTTTGATGTTTGTGTGGCAAACCCTCCTTTTTCACAGAAGAACTGGCTTGCTTCAGACATGCTTCCTGACCAATATAATCGCTGGACAGCCAGCCTGCTACCACCGGCAAAATGTGGAGACTATGCTTTTTTACTGCACCTCATCAGCTCCATGAAAGCTGATGTTGGACGTGGTGCTTGCATCTTGCCTCATGGTGTACTATTTCGTGGAAATGCCGAATATGACATCCGTAAGAATATAATAGAAAAACATTACATCAAGGGTATAATCGGTTTACCTCCAAATATTTTCTTTGGTACAGGTATTCCTGCTTCCATCATAATCATCGACAAGAAAAACAAGGATAACCGTAAGGGTATCTTTGTCATTGATGCCAAAGACGGCTTTACGAAAGATGGTGCGAAGAACCGCCTTCGTGAACAGGACATCAAACACATCGTAGATGCTTGGGATGCCCAGCAAACCATACCACATTATTGCCGATTGGTAGAATGGAGTGAGATTGAGAAGAATGACTACAATTTGAATATTTCTCGTTACATCCAACCTATAGGCACTGAGATTCAGCACGACATAGAAGCTCATCTGCATGGTGGGCTTCCAGCTACCGATGTTGAAAACATGGGAATCTTTTGGAAGGCTTGCCCAACTTTGAAGGATAAACTTTTCTGGGATGCCAACAATGGGTACTATTACTTAAAGCCTAAAAAAGAAGAAGTCAACGATGTCATAGACAACGATTCATCCTATAAAGCACAAGGAGAGGCTTTTGCCAAAGTATTAAATGGATGGAAAGAAAATGTCGAACCAAAGATGATGGCTATCAATCAAGGTGTCCATCCAAAAGAATTGATTGCCGACTGGTCTGAAAGTCTATTAGCGAAAACTATGGAGCATAGTGGACTCGTAGATGCTTATGATACCTATGATGTCCTGCTAAACTACTGGGCAGATACCATGCAGGATGACTGTTATATGGTTTCCAACGACGGTTGGACTTATCCAGAAGTGAAAGCCATCAAGGTAAAGGAAGTCAAGGAAAAGAAGAACAAGAAGGATAATGGCAGCGATACTGAAAGCAATAAGTCTAAGACAAAAGAGATACCTTGCATGTATGATGAGATAGTATGCGACCTTCTTCCTGTAAATATTATACTCGATGAATATTTTTCAGACGAGAAACATCATATTGATATCCTAAAAGCAAAACAAGAAGAAATCGAGTCTTTGATACAAGAAATGACAGAGGAGCACGAGGATGATTTCAATGGCTATGACAAGGTTAATGAAATAAGAGCAGCTTACAAAGCTGCAACTTGTAAGAAACCGATAAAAGGGGAAAAGGTATTTTTGTTGACTTTGGCAGATATGCCAAGCAACAACAAAAATGCAAAACTTGCAAGAAACTCCTTTATTGCAGAGCATCAAGACGTTTTTGCTGGTTGGGAAAAATTCAACAAAGCGGACATCAAGAGAAGAATTGGTGAAATTGAGAACTACCATCCTCTTCTTCCCGACACACTTGCAGTGTTTAAGGAGTATCTTGACAAATATGACGAGTTGACTTCTCTGAAAGTTCAAATCAAGGAACTGACGACAACACTGACGAATAAGGTGGTAGAAAAATACGCCTCTCTCACTGAGGATGAAATTAGAACACTTGTTGTTGAACGCAAGTGGCTCGCCACGGTCATTGGCGGTTGCATGGCATTGATGCAGTCAGTCACTCATCGCATTGGTACAGAAGTTGCTTCGCTTGTGGAGCGGTATGAGAATACACTACCAGAATTGACAAAAGAGGTGAGTGAGTACGAAAATGAGGTAAACGGCCACCTTGCCGAAATGGGTTTTACGCTTTAACGAAGAAACAACATGCTTAATGAAAGTCAAAATATAGAATATAAAGAATCTTGGCGAGACGAATATCTGAAATGGATATGTGGTTTCGCCAATGCGCAGGGTAGTCGCATTTTTATCGGAGTGAATGATGAGAAGCAAGTGATAGGTCTGCCTGATGCCAAGAAACTGATGGAAGACATTCCCAACAAGATTGTCAATTATCTTGGCATCGTAGAGGATGTAAACTTGCTTGCAGAAGGAGAAAAAGAATACATCGAGATTGTGGTGACGCCAAGTAATGTGCCAATAGCTTACAAGGGAACATACCATTATCGCAGCGGTTCTACAAAACAGGAATTGAAAGGATTGGCTTTGCAGCAGTTCATTATGCGGAAAATGGGACACTCGTGGGATGACATTCCTGTGTATGGTGCAACTATTGATGACATTGACCGAAAAGCCATCGATTACTTTTTACATTGCAGCATAAAAGCGGGACGCATGGATGAGGACGAGGCTGATGCAAGCACAGAGGATGTGTTGCGCAACTTGGGATTGTTCACCAAAGATGGAGAACTGAAAAATGCCGCTATTCTGCTTTTTGGCAAACACGTGGGGCAGTTCTTTCCTTCCGCTATCTTCAAAATCGGACGTTTCCATACTGATGAAAGCGACTTGATAGTACAAGATATGTTGGAGGGCAATGTCATTCAGATGGCAAGCCGTGTGGTTGACACGCTTCGTACTAAATATCTGCTATCTCCTATCCATTACGAGGGATTGCAGCGTGTAGAGCAACTGGAAATACCTGAGACAGCTTTGCGTGAGTTGATATACAACTCATTGGCTCACAAAGACTACACCGGTCCGGCTATCCAGATGCGAGTGTATGACCGCAGTATCGAATTGTGGAACTATGGTTTACTTCCCAAGGAGCTTACTCCAGCAGACTTGATGAAGAAGCATTCTTCTTTTCCTCGAAATCACAACATTGCCAACGTGTTCTATAAAGCAGGCTTCGTGGAAACATGGGGGCGTGGCTTCAAGAAAATAAAAGAGGAATTTGAACGTGTTAACCTGCCATTACCCATAATGGAAGAAAATTGTGGCGGAGTATTGGCTACCATTCAACGCAAGACCATAGAGGATGTTATTGCTGAACGTGGCAATAACAATGTCGGTGTAAATGTCGGTGTAAATGTCGGTGTAAATGTCGGTGTAAATGTCGGAAACTTGTCGGAAACAAATCTTACTGATCGTCAAAGGATTATTATCTCTATAATCAAGTCAAATCCATCAATAACCGCCAAGCAAATGTCGGTAACGTTGTCGGTGGCTTTAAGAACGATAGAGAGGGATTTGTCGGTGATGCAAAAAGCACACGTCATAAGACATGAAGGAAGCGATAAATCTGGTGTGTGGGTAGTACTTGAAGAAACGAAAAAGTAAAAATTGGACAGTATGAAAGAAACAAAATTCAAAGATACGGAGATTGGAAAGATTCCTGAGGAGTGGGAAATTGGATATTTTGGTGATGTACTCTGCACATTCTCTGCAGGTGCAACACCTTATCGAGGAATCCCTGATTATTATAACGGCAAGATAAATTGGATTTCAAGTGGCGAGCTGAATTATAATGTTATTTATGACACGATAGAACATATTTCAGAAGAGGCCTTAAGAAATACTAATCTATGTCTACATGCTCCTGGAACATTCTTGATGGCAATTACAGGGTTGGAAGCAACAGGCACACGTGGTAAATGTGCATTCGTGGGAGCCCCTTCTGCAACCAACCAGTCTTGTCTTGCTATAAACGGAACCAACAAGATGGATATAAAATATCTATATTGGTATTATAGAATGTATGGAGATTATCTGGCTTTCAAATATAGTCAAGGAACTAAGCAACAAAGTTTCACTGCCACTATCGTTAAGAATTTACCTATAACTTACCCCAAACAAGTTATAGAACAGCACCATATAGCCTCTGCCCTCACAAGCATTGACAACTTGATTTCTTCTCTCGGCAAACTGATTGAGAAAAAGAAGAATATCAAGCAAGGTGCAATGCAACAGCTTCTTACTGGGAAAACTCGCCTCAAAGGCTTTACTGAGCCGTGGGTATATAGGAAAATATCAGAAATCGCAACGACCTCTTCCGGTGGGACTCCTTCTAGAAGTATTCCAAACTACTATTATGGAGATATAAAATGGTTTACAACAACAGAATTGAAGGACAACTACCTTTACGATTCTGTAGAACACATTACAAGAGAGGCTTTAAACAATTCTTCTGCCAAAATGTTTTCCGCAAACACCATTTTGATGGCAATGTATGGTGCAACGATAGGCAAATTGGGTGTTCTTAAAGAGCCGTCAACAACCAATCAAGCTTGCTGTGCCATCAAATGTAATGATATAGTCGAAATATTTTTGTTTTATATTTTGTTGTACAACCGTAAATCCATTATAGAAAAAGGATGCGGTGCAGGACAACCAAATATAAGTCAAGCAATCGTGAATGAATTATCTTTTCTTGTTCCACCTTGTGAGAAAGAGCAGCAAGCCATTGCCACCATCCTCACCAAGATGGACAATGAAATCACTGCCCTCGAAGCCAAAAGAGCTAAATACGAGGCTATCAAGCAAGGCATGATGCAACAATTGCTTACAGGCAAGATACGTTTAATCAGTTAGCATATGAACAGACTTGTTATCATAGGAAATGGATTTGACATGGCACGTTGATTCCAATACCAGTTATATGGACTTCATCAACTGGTATTGGAATCAACGTGTCAATACTTTCGTAGGCAACTTTCGTAGGCAACACAACCATGATGTCGGAAGACATTCTTTGCAAATTGCAAATCAAGGACAACGAAGACATAATTTAATGATGTTACTCACTATTGAATGAAATAGTACGATTGTGTATTTAATTGATAATCATCAGTCATTTTTAAAATTCAGAAAATTTCAATAGATATTATTAAAATGTACCTTTCATGCGCACAAAAAAAGATTGTATCAGTTGATACAATCTTTTTTTTGTGCCTTCAACTTTCCAGCCTTTAGAAATATCCGACGATATGCAGAATCGACGGAGTGAGGATGGCTGTGAAGATGCCGTTGAGCGTGAGTCCGAGACTGGCAAAAGCGCCATAACGGTCGCTGATGCCAAACGCCCGCGACGACCCTACGGCATGCGCCGCCGTGCCCATCGACAAGCCTTGAGCTATCGGGCTATGGACGCGCGACCAGCGCATTACGCCAAAGCCCACAATGCCTCCGAAGATGCCTACGCTGACCACTACCGCCGCCGTTAGCGACGGGATGCCGCCAAGCGAGCTTGTCACCTCCATGGCTATAGGCGTGGTTACCGACTTTGCGGCAAGCGACATAACCACGTCGTGCGACGCGCCGCAGACATCTGCCACCCACACCACCGAGATGATGCCTGAAATGCAGCCGCCGAGCGCCGACAGCGTTATGGGAAGCAGCTGCTTCTTGACGGTCGACAGTTGCTTGTAGAGCGGCACGGCAAGCGCCACGACTGCCGGCTTGAGCCAGAACTCAATGTAACGTCCGTACTGATTGTAGGTGTCGTAAGGGATGTCGTAAGCCATCAGAAACACTATAATCAGCGCGATGGTTACAAGTATCGGGTTGAACAAAGAAAAGCGCGTGCGGCGCTGTATCAGTTGCGCTGAGCCGTAGACCACAAATGTGAGCGCAAGCAGGAAGTATGGGTTGTTAATGTATTCCATGACGTTTCGTGAATTGACGATGTTGATATTTTCTTACCAGTTGGTGAATCCAGCCGGTGACAACGATAACCACAACGGTGCTGACCGCCGATGCCACAATGATTGGCAGCAGCTGCGCCTTTATGACATTGAGGTGGAGCATAAGCGCCACGCCTGGCGGAATAAAGAAGAATCCAAGATTCTTGACCAGAAAATTCGCTATACCCTCAACCCATCTGAGGCGTATCCATTTAAGCTGCAGGCACGCTGTGAGCAGCAGCATCCCGATGATGCTTGACGGCAGTTTGATGCCCGTGAGCCACACTATCAGCTCCCCTATCGCAAGGAAGCCGAAGATGATTCCACATTGATAAACCATTCTGTAATTTTTTTCTTTCCTAAAACAATCAGCTGCAAAATTACTGCTTTTATCCGGATTGGGACGCATACATAGCCTATAAACTGAAGGCGGGCACGCCAATTTCTTGGTGCGCCCGCCTCATATAGGGTTGTTGCAAGTGTTATTTCACACTGACAATGCGTGCCATCGAGCCGTCGGCGTTTTCAACGCGCACGGCATAATAGCCTGTTGCCATCGGGATTGTTGTCTCGGCTGAGATATTGCCTGCAAACACGCGACGGCCGTTCACGTCGAAGATTTCAACCTTGCTGTCGCTTGCCACGCTCACGCGCACTGCTCCGTCGGCGCCGGCTATAGCCACACCGTCGAGCGCCACGTCGCTGACACTGCCCATAACCTTGAAGAGGGCTGTCACCGTAGTGTTGCGCGAAATCTTGAACTCATTGCCTTCAATCACCTTGCTGTTGGCTGTGATTTTGTCGAGTTCGTATCCAGCGTCAGGCGTTGCCTTGATGGTGATAGGTGACATACGTTTCACCTTGTCGCCAGAGTTGATCACCTTTCCTTCAGCGTCTTTCAACTCGATAGAGCCATTGACTGTCGGTGTGATGATAAGGCGTGCCACGTCGCATCCCGAGCCGTTGCCGCTCATGCTTGGCGTCCAACCTTTCTCTGAAGCGATTGATGTGTCGGAATTTTCTGCATCGTTAGGAGTAGCCTCCGTGCCTGTGAGCAGCGTCAAGTTGGCAGACGGTTGCTCTTCAACCACCTGCGCGCGCTGCGGAAGAGTATAGAAGAAGTCGTTGAGCTCGCAAGCAGTCATACCGTTGCCACCGCAGTCAATCTTGTAAAGGTCGGTGTTTGCGCTGAGGTCGAGGCTGCGGATTGCGTTGTCGTTGAACGAGAGCATCTGCACCTTCTTGTTGGCTGTAAGGTCGAGTGAGGTGAGCAAGTTTCCGCCCACGCTGACATCTATAAGCTCTGGATTGTGCGAGAGATCGACTGTGGTCAGCTCGTTGTTCATCAATGTAGCTTTACCAAGTGCTGGAAGCATCGACAGGTCGATGGCTTTCAGGTAGTTGTTAGCAACGTTGACTTCCTCAAGCTTAGGATTGTTCGACAGGTCGATGGCCTCAAGCTGGTTGACCTTAACGTTGCATACAAGCAGCTCTGGGTTCTTCGACAGGTCGACAGACGTCAGGCTGTTGCCGTAGCAAGAGAATGAGCGGAGCTCAGGGTTGTGGGTCACGTCAATCTCTTTCAGCTCGCAGTAGCTTGCGTCAAGCTCCAAGAGGAACGGCTGTCCGCTGACATCGAGCGTGCGGATAGGGTTCATGTAAAGGTTCAAGTTGTTGAGTATGGTTGTCTTCGACAGGTCGATGCCGGAAATCTTGTTGTTCCACAGTCCCATCTCCTCGCCAAACTCGCCGTAGCTTTCAAGGTTAAGAGCGAACACCTCACCCTTGATAGTCACTGTCGACATTGTTGCCGACTGGTCGGCCGGTGCAGCCGCTACGCCGTCGATACGCACATAGTTCTTGCTGCTCACCTCATACTCCTGGCTTGAACCGTTACCCCAGTCGATTGAGACTGTCGGCTTATTACCGCCTTCGGCAGCCAGCGCAAACGACAATGACTGACCGATAGGAGCGGTAAACGAGATGGAGCTTGTCTCTCCGCGGAACACCACTTCGATTGTCGACTCTTCGTTGACCACAAACGTCTTCTCATAGATGCTCTCGCCGTTGACAACGACGTGGTCAAACATATAGCCTTCGTCAGGAGTGTCGTTGACCATTATGGCGACGCCTGCCTTTGCAGTTGTCGTCACATCGGCAAGCTCCTGATAATAGTTGCCAGCCCACTGAGAAAGGTAGAATGAACCGTGGGTTGTGGAATATTTAGTAAAGTTGTAGTTGCGCTCGTTTGAGATGTCGCCGCCGAAATAGCCGGTAACATTCACCTTCTCGCCTGTGTCGTTAGCCTTGACGGTCACAGGCACAGCCGGGCAATTGGCAGTGCCGTCGCCTGTAACGTCGATTTTCCACTTCATTTCGTTGCTCGTCACGTATTCTGTGTCGGCAGTCTCGGCATTCGAGCCTTCAACAAAAAGATTGGTGCTGTAGGCATCCTTGTTCAACGCCGGCAGTGTGTGCAGCGTGAATGTCATCGAGTTGCCTGTCATCTTCGAGTTGTTGCGCATATCAAGATATGAGAACTTTCCGCCAGGAAGCACATAGTTGAAATAGAAGAACGGGCAGAGAGTGTTGGCAGCACGGAAATCGCGCAGAAACTTCGTCTTCGTCAAGTCGATATAGCTTATCTGCGTATCGCTGATGTTGATTGTGCCCAACGATTCATTGTTGGAGATGTCGATGCGCGACAATTGGTTGCCGTTGACCAATAGCGAGCCGAGCTCCTTGTTGGTCGACACATCAACACTTGTCAATTTATTGTTGCCGCAGTTTAAATAGTTGAGTTCCGGATTGTTGGCTACATTTATGTCTGTAAGCTGGTTGCTGGAGCAGTCGAACGAAAACAGCTTCGGAAACTTGGTCACGTCAATCTCAGAGAGATAGTTGCCGTTGACCGACAGCGTCGACAGTTTGGGATATGTGCCGTTCTCAAAATCGAGCAACGCGTTGTTGGAAAGGTTGAGCGAGCTCAGATTAGGCAACGAGATGGCATAGAAATGCATAATGTGACAGTTGTTCATGCTTATCTGCTTCAAATTGGTGCTTCCGTCATAGAACACAACTGTGGTAAGCTCCGGGTTGTCGTTGGCAGTGAAGTACTGCAGCTTGTCGAAATTGATAAGGTTCAACGCCACAAAATTCTCTCCGTTTTCCGACACATTGAGCTGCTCGAGGCTATTTGCCAACGAAGAAATCTCAAACTGATGAGAGTCAATCTTGTTGCTCTTCAACCCGAGATTCTTCAAAACAGAGTTGCCGGTCGATGAGAATGTTACAATAGAGTTTTCGTTAAGACTCAATTTGGTAACCTCCGGAAGTCCGCTGAGATTGAAATCTGTCAGCTGATTCTTTTCCATATCCACCTCTTTCAGCTTCGTGTTGGCGAAAGTGGCGGCAGAAATCTGCATCTCTTTAATCTCAAGATAAGTGATGTCGCCCTTGATGGTGATGGTCTTGCTTGCGCCAAGCTTGCCGGTAATCTCCGAGCCGTAAGTCCAGCTAGGCTTCACTTTGTTGTAGATTTTCTCGACGCCGTCACCCCAGTCGATGGTAAACGCATCGTCCATAGAGTCAGCCCAAGTATACAGCTTGATGCTTGCTCCCTCGTCGAGGGTTGTGGTCAATGTGACCACGCTCTCTTCCGCATTGGCGATAGGAACCGCCAAAAAGGCAAGAAGAAATAGGAGTAAGAGTTTCTTCATAAAAATAGTATTTTATATTGTATTAATTTTTTCCCAAAACCACTACAAAAGTAATAAAAATAAAGCAATTAGCGTAACTTTTCTCACTATTTAACACCATCCACCTACAAAAACACGCTCCTTTAATGACTTTTTATAGACGTAACGGCTCATTTTTTATACAAAAACTGCTGTAAAACATATCGTTGCGGAATTGCAGTACGAAATTTTCATTTTAAATTTGCACCGGAGAAAAGGGGTATTAGCTCATCTGGTAGAGCGCAACACTGGCAGTGTTGAGGTAAGCGGTTCGAGTCCGCTATGCTCCACTACGGAAGTCTTGACCGCGGCAGGGCTTCCGCTTTTTATTTACTTGCGTCGGATTACTCCAGGAGCCACAAGAAGGAGCATCACACACGCCACAACAACCATTACGACATCAACCACAATAGAGTCGGTCAGATAAAACAGCCCCGCACTTACCGCGGCAAACAACATGGAAAACATCGACTTTGCCGAAAGCCGCAACTTGAAATACCGCTTTGAATCGTGCAGACGATATGCGAGCAGCACGGCATAGGTGACAACAAGCGTGATGGCGACACCAAACACTCCAACAGTCTTTATCAATGCGAAATTAAGCGCAATGTTGACCACCGCCGCGAGCATCACGCCTGGCAATGCCCGTCCAGTCTCCTTTGAGCATTGATAGCCCATCTCCAACACGTTAGACATTGCAAACAGCACTGCTGCCGCCGCAATCGGGAACACATAGACAATGCCGGTTGTATAACATTGGTCGACGATATATGGATACAGAATCTTCAATCCAAAAGAGAATCCAACCAACACCGTCGACATAAAAATGGCAAACAGATTTATCATCCGCGAGAAGAAATGGTCGCGGTCCGGACTGTTGTACTGCCGCAATGCCATCTCCTGCCATGCCTGGAAAATTATAACTCCTATTATCTGGATTATACCGCCAAAACGTGATGCAACAGCATAAATTCCGTTGTCAGACAATGTGAAGTAGTGCTGTATAAAAAAACGGTCGCTGCTCGTGGTCAGCCACCAGCACATCACCGATGGCAACAACGGCAGGACGTAGCGCAGCAAATCCCTGGTCATACCTGAGCTTTTCAACGAAACGTTGAAATATTTGTGCAACAACCCCACCTTGATCTCAATATACACTACGGCTATCATGCGCGCAAAAATATTGGCAAGGAAGATTCCTGTTATTCCCCATCCGCACCAAACGACAAACACCACGCTGAGCGCGCCTATGGAAAATGCCGAGATTATGTTGCTGACAACAAACGTTTTTGTCTCGCCCACTCCTCTTGCCATCTGCCCGAACACTTCAATCAATGCCATCGAGACCAACAAGCCGAACGAGAGCCACAGGCACCTTATCGGATAAACAAACGACACAATCGCCGACAACAGCATGAAAACGAGCAACGAGCGGCTCAGCAGCCTCATCGTTGCGCTGACCACCTCGGTTTTTTCCTCGTCAGTCTTGCTGTCAATCAAAAAGCGGAACGCCCCGTCGCGGAGTTGCAACGAAGCAAAACTCGTAAGCAACATAACCGCCGTAAGACACAGGTCGTAATAACCGAACTCCGACGTCTCGACAAAAAACGTGTACAGCGGAATCATCAGGAACGTAATCAGTTTCGACCCAATATTCCCAACAGCATATATTCCTACGGATTTCAGAAATTGCTTTCCCCTGCCTGTCGTCTCCGTCATTTCCGCATTGCTTTTTTATAGACGGCTATTGTCTGTTCCGCGATATGATTCCAATCATAGTTGGTCAAATCATACACCCTTTCCTGCACCAAGTTTTTCTCCTTTTGATTCAACACCTTTGTCAAACTGTCCATTTCGCCGCAACGGAAGAAATCAGCGCTGTCAAGTTCCGGCAATTTATTGGCCGGTATATCGCTGACCACAACATCTATATTATAACTCATTGCCTCAAGCAATGAGATTGGCAAGCCTTCGTGATAGGACGGCAGCACAAACAACGCCGCATTGGTTAGAATCTGATTCAGACGTTCGCCTCGAATAAAACCTGTCAGAACCACGCCGCTGTCTTTAGCTTTTTTCTTGAGCATCTGAGAATATTCATCCTCATGGTCGGCATCTCCAGCTATGACCAATTTGAAATTTTTGGACATGTCCGACGCTTTGAATGCATCGATAAGCAAATCGAACCCTTTTTCTTTGACAAATCGACCTACTGCAACCACATATTTCCTCGACTCCAGTCCAAGGCCTTCAATGTAGTCCGTCGCCGACGACTTTTCCGGGGTGGTCACCCCATTGAAAATCAAATTTGAGTCACGCCCATATTTCCGATGAAGGATATCCTCTATCACATGGGATATCACTATCACCTCATTGCTGAACATAGCGCCCATACGCTCTCCAGCCTTGAGCATAAACTTAGCGAACACGCCCCATTTCTGTCGGTCGTAATCAGGTCCGTGGTGCGTAGTCACCACTTTCAAGCCAAGCAACCGTGCGAAAGGGGTCATCAGCGAAGGTCCGATGGCATGGATATGCAGGATGTCGGCATGCATACGCCGAGCCGACAAAACGGCAAGAATCGTGTGGACTATAGCCTCCAAGCTTTTCTTTCTTGGTGCATAGATGTCTTTCAACGCAACGCCCTTATATGACGAAATATGATTGTCGTCACCGACATAACAACTGCGGCGTATCACCGTAACGTCGTGCCCCGCAGCAGCAATGCGCGGAAACAGCTCCTCACAATGAGTTTCTACGCCACCCATAATATTTGGGATTCCCCGTGTTCCTGTTACAACGACCTTCATATCTTAAATCCTTTCAAAATTTCTCACGCAAGTCACCCTGGCATGGATCCTGTCCCACATCATACCATTTCTTGTCGAGACAGGCTGGCTTGCCTTGCAGACTGCGCAACTTGTTTTTCAAAGCCCAACCAAGAGGTGCTTTGATATATTTATGCATTACCGGCGACGCAGTGCCAACCATCCAACAATTCTTAGGACATTTACGCACCTTTGCACGCACCTTCTCCGCCTGCTCACTCGTCCAGATGTCCATAAAATCATGGCTGTCGCGGATATTGCCCATTGACTCCTTCCAATAGCGTTCCTCAAGGCCATTGCAAGGATAGACCTCTCCATAAGGGTCAATGAAAAAGTTCATCGTCCCGGCCTCGCAGGGAAGCATTCGTCTACCCCCTTCAATATAGTTTATCAGGCCCATATTGAAGAACGCACGAAACCAGGATTTCGGATGCGATTCCTTCAACTGAAGGTTGATCAATTCTTCAAAATCACGGCACACTTCATCCTTGTTTGTAACAACGTTGTCCTCTTTGTGGAAATAATATGAATTATGAAACGATGCTGTCGCAAACTCCATTCCAAGAGAGCGCGAGAGGCTATAAAGCGACAACATGTCTTTAGAGTTGTAGTTTGACACCGTGCAGCCGAAGCCTATGTCTTTCACTCCCATCTCTCTAAGTTTCAACAACGTGCGCAATCCTTTGTCAAAACCGCCCTGACGACCACGCAGATCATCGTTCTTCTGCGACAAGCCCTCTATCGATATGCGGATGCCTATTTGCGGATATTTCTTAGCCAAAGCAATAACACGGTCATCAAACCAACCGGACGTAGAAATCACTATGCGGTCAGTTTTTGTGTAGCATACATCCACTATTTCTTCCAAATCCTCTCTGACAAACGGCTCTCCGCCAGTCAGATTTATAAATTTCAATTTTGGAAGGCTCCGCAATTCCTCCGCCTTCAGTTCTTTATGTTTGTCCGTCGGATTTTTCCAGATATTGCACATCTTGCATTGCATCGGGCAACGGTAGGTGAGAATAATGGAGGCGTCTGTCGGTTTTGATATATTTTTGTCCATACAATATGTATCCTTTCACATAAGCACTATACAATATAACGAATTGCAAAGGTAATTATTATTTCCCAAACAAACTAATTTAGGTTTAGATGATAATTCACTACCTTTGCACAACGTTACTATCCTCAAATCCGCAACTAAGCTCTTCAGCGTCCTTCTTGCGTCTAAACGTCCTC
>ERZ772883.555-NODE-555-length-37457-cov-22.664483_pt1 | contig 37457 bp, 20 predicted proteins | sample MGYA00580575_ERZ772883 | MGnify/ENA primary metagenome ERZ772883 (study PRJEB29015, sample SAMEA2737666) | human gut metagenome | biome: human gut; feature: human-associated habitat; material: faeces | place: China | collected 2012 ...
ATATGTGAGCATAGCCTGCACACAAAGCGAACACCTTAATGCCCGGCCGTCGGTGTCGCCGTCAGGCGCCGGAGGAACAGCGTGGATTAGACGTTAGAAATCAGAAATCAGACGTCAGACTGCGTTACGTTCTTGCCTTCCCGCCCCCACTCGTCATTCTGAACGAAGTGAAGAATCTCGGTACTCGACGCATATGAGACAATCGGTAGTAAATACCAGTCGGCGGGAAGGCCGCCGGTTGGAAGTCTCGACAAAAATTTCCGGTGTTCCTCAGGGCTTCGCCCAGCTCTATCATCTATCATCTATCTTCTATCGTCTATCTTCCCTCACAATATCCGCTTTAATAACGATGACGATTTCCGATTCTTCTGTCGAGGTGCTGTGGCTCTGGAAGAGCCGGCCCAGAAGGGGGATATCTCCCAGGATAGGCACTTTTCTCATGGTTTTGGCCTGTTCCTTGTCAATAAGCCCGCCAATGGTAAGCATGTCCCCCGATTTCAGCCGCACCATGGTATTGGCGGAACGGGTAATGATGCGGTATGCCTTCATTTCCGGCACCAGGTAGGGCGTGGCCACTTCCGCGTGCACGTCGGCGGTAATGTCATCGTTCCTGCTGATAATGGGCGTATAGGTCAGTTTGATGCCGGCGTCCTTGTATTCGGTGGCCGTAGTTTTGACGCCGTTTTCCATGTGCTCCACAATCACCGGAATCCGGCTGCCTATGAGGATTTCCGCTTTTCTTCCATTCATGGTGACCACGCTGGGCCGTGCCAGTACTTTGGCCTTTCCTCTGGTCACCAGGGCATTCAGTTTGGCCTGGAAAAAGAAGGTATAGGGATGGCCTGCCAGGGAACGGCCGTAGGAAATCCCGGCGTACCCTTCAGGAATGGTGACGTCCCAGCCGTTTCTTTCAATATTTCTGATTCTTGGATTGCCGTCGCTGTCATAGAGGATATTGCCGCTGTCATCTGTCACATAGCGCTGCTCGCTCCAGCTGTCCCGGTCATAGGAAGCGCTGCCGGTGAGGCTTTTGAAATCCCAGTCGATGCCCAAGTCTTTGGCATAGCTTTTATTGACAGCCACCACTTCCGCTTCCACCTTCACCTGTTTTTCCGGCACATCAAGGGCCTTCACCAGACTTTCCGCCTGCATGAGCTCCCGGGGCGTACCGCTGATGATGACCGTATTGGCAGAGGGGCTGAAGGTGACTTTTCCTTTTTCCATCACCTTTCCCAGTCCCTCTGCCACTTCTTCGGCATCCGCATAGGACAGGCGGAAGGCCCGGGTACCGGGCACCGCATTCTTCTCCAGTCTGCTGTTGAAAACAATGAGGGTACTGCCTTCGGTCCTTGAAGAAAGGCCGCAGGAAGCAAGGATGGAGGCCAGCGCCTCCTGTGGAGTCACATGGTCCAGGCTGGCGGTGACCGTTTCCGACAGGTCTCCGGAAAATACCAGATTGCGTCCCGTCATTTCCGCCAGGGTACGGATCACTTCCCGGGCCGGTGCGCCGCTTACATGAAGGCTGAAATTCCTCTTTTCCGAAGGCCTTTCTATCCTTACAGAGGGCTTTTCTTCTTTGATGGAGGGCTGCATGCCTTTTTCCAGTTCCTCCGCCACCGTGTCATGGACGGAAGTATCCCATGATTCCGTCCTTCCTTCTATGCCAAAGGGCAGGCAGACAAAAAGGGCGCAGCATAAAAGAATGCTGCTGCTCCTGGCTAACGTATGGTCAATGTGAGACTGTTTCCGCCGGAAACGAGGGTCACATTTTTGTCCTGAATCTCCGATACGCTCCATGGGCCTGCCCTCTCTCCTTCTTTGACAACTACGGAATTTCCATCCATCTCCAGCATAGCCCGCCGTTCAGAACCGTAGGCCATGACTCCCTTCAGCACAGGAAGGCCAAAGCCTGCGGATTTCTCCCTTTTCCTTGGCCTTGGGGCCGCTTCTGCAGAAAAATTTTCTGCCGCCTTTCCTTCCACTGCCAGGGGCGGCGCTTTTTCCTTTTCCATGGAAGACAGGGCGTCTGCATGAAATGGGTCCGGCAGAGGCTTTCCCCTGCGATGGAGGGCGGCGTCATATTTCAAAACCGGCCCATCCTCCGTATCGGGAAGCACCTCCACCGTGGCCGGTTTCGGCTTCTTTTCAGGAAGAAGTTTTCCCGCCGTACCGACGCCGTAAATACCCCAAAGCGTAAGGGCAGTCACCGCCGCTCCGGCCAAAGGAAGAATCCATTTGCGTTTCATCGCCATAGGGATTCCTCCTTTCGCAATAAGCAGAGTAACCTTCGCGTCGTCAATGCCCTCAGAAGCCAAGGACCTAAAAACTAGCTCACCAGCCCACTAGTACACCAGCTCACTAGTCCACCAGCTCACTAATCAGAACTTAAAATCCTTCGGCATAATCATGAATCTTGTTTCTTTTTCAATATCATCATACCGGATCCATGCGTAGAAGGAATGCATGTCTCTGTAGTAAGTCCAGTAGCGGTGATTCAGCTTCCCGTTCACCGTATCAATGGACCAGGCAAGACTCAGTGCATCCATGCGGGTAGCCTGCCAGCGGAAGCCCAGATCCAGCGGTTTTTCACTGCTGTAGCTGTCGTAGGCATAGGGCGTATATCCCTTCATATCGCGGTCCGTATAGTAAATCCAGGAAGAAAGGGGACCATAGCCGCCGGAAATGCCCATGGAATAATAACCATTCCTGCGAATATTATTGGAATAGCTGTAATAATCCTTAGCATATCCCGCTTTCCAGCTGAAATTCATAAATTTCCCCAGTTTCCAAGGATTTCCGGAAACATAGAGGTCAAAGCCCTTATAGGCACCTTTGATGTCCCGGCCGCCCCAGTCTTCATCCCAGTAGCCCCATTCGCCATGGGCGCCTACATAGAAACGGGATTTCCCCAGATAGAAATGATTAGTATCAAATTCCAGGGACGGTCTCTTTTTCACCCAGATGCCGCCGTCATCATTGGTGGAGCTTTCTTCCTCCGAATAATGCACTTTGGCTGTACCTACCGGCGTGCGGTAGCGGATACCAATATCCGGCTTGTAGCCGGACTTGGTGTACCAGCGGTTCTTCATGTATGCTATGCCATTCGTACTGCCGCCAAGGGGTACAGCGATTTCATTGTGAAGACCCATGCCGTTATCGCTGTCGAAAACCGGCCGCGGAATCAGGGACCACAGGCTTACTTCACTGTCATCATGGGCAAGGGAGCCGGAGTAGCTGGACAGGGTAATGAGGGTTGTATTTTTCGCCATGAGCTTTACGTTATGGGCGGTGTAGTGGTCTCCGGGATAAATATCAATGGAGTCCGCCTCAATGCGATAATCCGGCACCTTGGCCACAGCGTGCTTCGTGGTGAAATAGCCCTTCTGCACTACCAGTTTATTGGCAGTCCTGTCATACACACCGCTTGCGCCTTTGAAATAATAGGTTCCCTCTTCCCATCCGTCCATCTTTTCAAAGCGGCCAATGGATTTGGCGGCGTCATAATCCGCCCTTTCCGCTTTCAGACGGGTGGTAGGATTCACCCAGCGCACTTCTCCGGGGATTACGTATTTCTGGGCAATGGAGTTGCCATATACATATTCTGTCTGGTAGGTGTCAAGCATGTGCTTGATGACCACCTTCCCCATGGCATCCACGTCGCCGGTGGTATCGTTGTACCGCATACGGTCAGCTGTCACGTACATGGGGTTTTCCGCGGAAATCCCGCTGTCCCGGATTGCTTCCTCATTTCCATCTTTATTTTTATTTTTATTTTTTGGTTTGTCCTGCTTTGTTTTGTCCTGCTTTTCCTTCGCCGGCTGCGCTTCTGCAGCCAGTTCGTAGGAGGTGACCGGCCGGGCAACCCCTTTGGCATCAAATACCAGAGGTGTCTCTGCATCAGCACCGGCAGCAGGAATATCCGCCGGACCGTCCGGTTCCTCTGCCCCTGCCGGCAGGGCCAGCAGGGAGGCCAGCACAAAGGGGGCCAGCAGTTTCATATATGTTTTCGTCATTTATTCATTTCTCACGATAACTACGGAAGGAGCTTCTTCGGCGGAGCTGCCTGTCTTGGCAGTCTCCGTGTCCTTCTCCCGTACCGATTCTAATTCTGCCTTCGCTTTCTCATTCATGGCAGTGGATGTGTCATTTGCTTTGGCTTCCACTTTTGCTTCAGCCTTTTCCTCTGCCTTTGCCACAGGAGCAGAAGCAGCAGTTTCCGTTTCCTTCACTTCATTGTCCGCCGCTGCTTTGGCAGTTTCCGTATCCGCTGCTGCAGAACGCACCACCCGTTTCCGGATGACCGCATTCGGTGCACCGCTGGTGAGTTCCAGCCCCTTGGTGGTGACTGCTTCCTGGGTTTCAATGTAGAGGGTGCTTCCTGCCGGAAGGCTCACATCCTTGCCCTTCACGAAGAAACCGCCCACCAGGCCGATGGGTCCCAGGGCCAGGGCGCCGATGGTGGATGCGCCGACAGCAGCCGCTTCCATTTTCAGTTTTTCCTTGGCTTCCGGACCGAGCACCGTAGGAATCACTTCATCGTCCACGGAGAAAACCTGGTCAAAGGAAATATCCAGAGCGCCGCTCCTGCCGAAGCTCTTGGGGCGGCTCACCTTCGTCACCACGCCGCTGCCCTGGGCGCCCTTGGGGAGCACCAGCACATTGCCTACGCTCACATCTTCCTGCACCGTAAAGGTCACAGGGTCTCCCACCTGGTTCGTCTTGCTGCTCACATCATCGTTCAGGGAAATCTTGAACACCGTATCAGCCGGAAGCTCCACCGTTTTCATTTCATAATGCTGGTCTCCGTACACCGACTTTTCCAGATTGGCCAGACGCTGGTCGATGGCTCCCTTCTTTTCTGCACCGTAAACCTTGGTTTCCAGGTCCCCCATCCTTGTTTTCAGGGAGTCGGACCTGATTTCATCGGTGAGATAATATTCCATGGCGTTCACCCTGGTGGCAATGGAGGGCTGGGCGTCATTATCACTTTTCACCACATCGGTATAGAGGTTTGTAATCCGGTTATCCAAACCGCTGGCGGAGGAATTGCCGTTTCCGTAAATCAGGTTGTCCGCATTGTCCACCCGGCTGATAAGGGAGCCGCTCTGGGCACTGCCGTAAATCACTTCATCCACCCGGTCAATCCTGTCCGACAGGGTAGCCGGTTCTTCCGCAAAAACCGGTGCCAGGCACAAAAGGGAAATTCCCGCTGCCAATATTGCTTTCTTTATCATAGTATCACCCTCCGTCATACTCTTATACTCTTACATCAATCACCGCAGAAACGCCTACTCCCTGTACACGACTGAAGGAAGCAGGATTTACGCTGTCCATGGGGATCAGGCCTTTGATACGGAAGAGCTTGTCATTCCAGCTGATTTCCAGCTGCCCCACAGCCTCTACCTTTTCCACCTGGTCCGCATCGCCGATGACCTGGGCGGCGCCGATGTATCCGCTGTTTCCGATACTCACGATAGGCACCACCTTGGTGGCGTAATTCGTGCCGGCGCCTTCCTTCATCATCACCGAATTAATGGCACTGTTAATTGATTCTCCATATTTAGAAACAAGAAAGCCAATGCCTCCTACTTTAGCCACTCCGCCAAGGACGCTGCCCAGGCTGAACGCATCCGCATGAATCATGGCGCCGGTGCCGAGCATGCATGCCGCCAGCGCACAGACTGCCAGTCTTTTTAATTTCATCAGTGAATCCTCCTTTAACGAAAATCCATCTTCAGAACCTGTTATCCAATTATTTTTTCAGCTGTCTCAAGCTGCCAAATTTTGCCTACACTTAAGAATATTATAAATTAAAAAGGGGCTCTGTGCAAACAGAAACCCCTTTTTCCCGCGCGGGAGGCGCGGTCTTTTTCTTTTACTTACTGCTGTTTTTCCTGTGCTTCTCTTTTCGCTTCAAAAGAACCGGGCTGGGCCATGACACTCGGCTTTTTCAGCTGGTTGTAAGCCTGGATCATCATAGCACATTCCACCCGCTTCTTCTGGATTTCGCAGGTAATATGATAAGGCTTGTGGATGTCGCCGGCAAAGGCTTCATTATTGGCATGGCAGCCGCCGGAGCAGAAGAATTTCGCCCAGCAGTCCACACATTCCGGTTTGGTGAAAACATGGTTAGTGCGGAAATCATGCATCATCTTCATGTTCTTCAGCCCTTCGTATACATTGCCCAGTACATATCCTTCCCGGCCAACGAACTGGTGGCATGGATAAATGTCGCCGTTCGGCACCACCGCCAGGTATTCATGGCCGGCACCGCAGCCCCGGAGACGCTTGGGGAGGCATGGACCCTTCCAAAGATCCATATTGAAATGGAAGAAGAAGAATGGACGGCCTTCCTCTTCCCGCCGGATGAAGAGCTTCGCCAGACGGTCATACTCCTCCTTCACCCTGGGCAGGTCCTCTTCCTTAATGGAATATTCTTCCGTATCTTCGCCTACCACAGGCTCCATGGAAACCGCCGGGAAGCCATGGTCAAGCATGTCCTCCACGTCGGTGGTAAAGTCCAGGTTGTACCTGGTAAAGGTGCCGCGGACATAGTATTCTTCCCCATTCCGGTGGGCCACGCAGTACTGCAGGTTCTTCACGATCTGGTCATAGGTGCCTTCTCCGTTCACATCGGGACGCATGCGGTCATGCATTTCCTTCCTGCCGTCCAGGGACAGGATGAGGCTGATATGGTTGTCGGTGAGATATTTCACCTTCTCCTGGTCCAGCAGCATGCCGTTGGTGGTGAGGGACATTTTGATTTTCTTGTGGTGTTTCTTTTCCTGCTTATGGACGTAATCAATGGTCTGCTGCACCACATGCCAGTTCATGAGCGGTTCGCCGCCGAAGAAATCCAGTTCGCAGTGTTCTCTGGGGCCGCTGTGGGCAATGAGGAAATCCACGCCCCTTCTTGCCACGTCAAAGGGCATGAGCATGCGCCACTGGCCGTAGCCGCCCTGCCCTGCAAAGCAGTACTGGCAGCGGAGATTGCAGTCATGGGCAATGTTCAGGCACAGCGCCTTGATGATAGGCCTGTCTTCAATGGCCATCTTATAGTTGGGGTCCATAGGCGCAAAGAGGACTTCCTTCTGAATCAGTTCATCCAGGTCATCCATCACTTCATTCAGTTCCTTTTCCTCATAGGAAGAAGACAGATTGGCCAGCACCATATCCCGGTTTTTTCCGTTATAAAATTCCAGTACCTTATATGTTACGTCATCCACCACATGAACAATGCCGCTGTTTACATCCATCACAATGTTCATGCCGTTCTGACGGAAACGATGAATCATGGGCTTTACATTATAATCCATGAATAATCTCCTTTTCATTGCGGCTTTCGTACCGCCAATTACAATCTTTGTATCTTCCAAAGAAGAAATAGAAAAGCCCCCGGCCTTAGGGCCGGGGGCTGGGCCGTAAAATCAGGCTCTCTTTGCTTCCTTGGCTTCTTCCTGAGTCGTGCAGATCAGGTTGCCGATGGTGCAGCTTGTCTTGCAGGCAGACTGGCAGGAAGTCTGACATTCACTGCAGCCTTCAAACTTAATGGAGTCCTGCAGAGAAGACTGATTGATTGTAACGATATGTTTGGACATGATGTCACCTCCCCGAAACAATTTTTCTGAAATAATCATATCATAGGAAAGAGGGTAAATACAAGTAAAAATTATGTTGGATAGACGGGTAGATGGTAGATGACAGACGATAGATGATAGACGACAGACATCAGACATCAGACATCAGACTGTCAGACTTCAGATGTCAGACTTCTGTAGCCAGCTGCCAGCAGCTGACTCACTAACTCACTGTTCACTAGTCCACCAGCCCACTAGTCCACCAGCCCACCAGCCTATTACAGCAGATGATACAGGCCGTACATGGCCCCCAGGGGGAGGAGTGTCATAGCCACCAGTGCGGCCAGGCAGCCCGTTTTCTTTCCATGGACGGCGAACCAGTCATCGGCAATGCTGTTCATTTCCTTATACTCCCGCTCCAGTCCCTGGATAATGCGCCAAAGTTCCCGGCAGTCCTCTTCCGTCAACGCTTCCTCTTCCGTTTCCGCCGCCGGAGTTTCCATTTCCCGTTCCTTTTCTTCCGCTTCCCGGCGGGCCTTTTCCTCTGCTTCCGCCATCTGGCCCTTGATATGGGACCTCCAGTCGCCGGTTTCTTCTTCCTTCTTTTCTTCCTCTTCCTTCCTCTTGGCCTCCGATTCCTTTTCTTTCTTTTCCTCTTCAAATACGCCGCTCTCTTCCCCTTCATCCACCGCCTTCAGGAGCTCATCCTTCAGCTTCTGGATATCTTCGGTGTACTTATGGGTGGCTGCGTCCCAGAGTGTGTAGTCCAGCTTTTTCTTCATGTCGTACATGGTGCCGGAAGTGGCCTGCTGGAAGAGATACTGGGTATTGTCCATATCCGCAAAGATTTCGCCCACTTTGCCCTTATGCTTGAATTTGGACTTGCCCACCTTTACGAAGTACATGAACGTACCGATATGTGCTCTTAAATTGCCGATAGGGCTCTCCTTTTCATGTCCCTTATCAAAAAATCCCATGCATAGTCTCCTTCTCCCATAGGAAATATAATCCGTTCAAACAATGAATTATTTCTATTATAAATGATTTCCGGAAAGCTTTCAAAGAAATCATTCACCACAGCGCTTCATATCCCTTTTCCATCATCACCAGTCCTACCCCCATGGCCTGCATCAGTCCGGAAAGGCAGGGCAGATCCCGAAGGAAGCTGTCCGTCTGGCTTTCGCCCTCCTGAAGCAGAATCCGGCTTTCAATCCGGGAATCTTCAGGAAGTTTCATTTCCTTTAAAAGCTTCTCCCCGTCCAGCATGACCAGATGGGTAAAGGCGCGGAGCACCGCTCCCAGAAGGGTATCGGAGGATTCCGGCACCTCAATCACCCGCACCAGGGAAATCATTTCCTTCCCCTCCCCCGTCACATCATGAACCATCATGGCAGGCCGTCCGGTCTGCTGGAACCGGCTTCCCAGAAACACCAGGTCATCCGGAAGCACCCGCCCGAAAGGCGGCAGCACCTTCTGCCGGCGAATGTGGGCAAACATATCGTTCCGAAGGATTTTTTCCGTCCGCATGCCTTCCACCCGCCGATACAGCCCCCGTGGAAGGGTCATCCATATATCCCTGTGGCTTAGAAGCCATTCGCCCAGCACCTGGCAGCAGGGCTCCTCCGTATCCCATGTGACGCCCCGGCGGTTGATATAGTCCTTCTGGTACAGGGACTCCGGATGGGCGCTGTCCTTTTCTATAAGAGAAAGCAGCTCCGCCTTCGTATACTGTCCGTACAGAGGAAGCCCCGGGTTTACCGGAAGCAGATGGATGCCATGAAATAAATAAAGCTCTGAAACCCCAAGCAGCACTCCCAGACGCCTTAAGGGCAGGGAAATAGAACGTCCTTCGCTTCTGCCGTACCTTTCGTTGGATGCTCCCGTCACAAGCACAGAAGCTTTCAGCACAAAGGGAGTTGTCACGCCAAGAGCGGAAGCCACCGTAAGCCGGTTCACCGACTCCTTCCACGACCATACCCGAAGAAGCCGCCGAAGGGGCATTTCCTTTTCCGACTCCTGCCTCACATCGTAGAGCGTCAGCACCCGGCCCATCCGGTCCATGGAAGAAATCGGGAATGACCCCCATTCCTCTGTCCTGCCATCCTTCAAAAGGATGCCCATGTCCAGGGCCAGCCCCCGGGCAAAATCCTTCTGCGCCAGAATAGCTGATGCCAGCTTACCGCCATCATCCGATGCCCTTCTCACCACCGTCCGGTACATGGACCAGTTCCGGTCCGTCTTTACCAGACCGTCCCCATGGGCCAAAAGCCATTCCAGTACCACCTCTTCATACCGTCTTTTGGTATCAGCAGTGACACCATCTTCCTCTATATAATCCTTCGTGAAAAGAAGATCCGGATGAAGCATATCCTTCTCCAGCCGGGCAAGCAGCTCCTCTTCCCTGTAAGCCATCATAACCACCTCGTATTCTCCATCTATCTTACCACATATAGTGGGCTAGTGGGCTAGTGGGACAGTGAGACAGTGGGACAGCGGGATAGCGGACAGCGGATAGCGGATGGGAGCTGGGGACTATCTCACTAGCCCACTAGCTCACCAGCTCACCAGCTCACTATTTCACTAGGGAAGCGCTGATTAAATCGTTATCGGATTTCATTCTTGTATTTTTATTCAATGCAAGGAATAAGTCGACGCGAATAGCGAGCTATTTAAGGAGGCTTATGACGCAGCATTGGATAAAAATACATATGAAATTCGATTCTGCGAATTAATCAGTGCTTCCCTAGCCCACCGGCCCATTTTTATGTTATATTTTTCATGTACATTTCATAAAGGAAGAAGCGATACAATGGAAAAGCATTTTGATATTAACCGGGGCGGCTTCAGCATACGAAGCAGGCTCATTGTGAATGACAGCGACAAAAGCACCCGTACCTTTGATGATGTGGTCATTGTCACCCATGGCTTTGGCAGCAGCAAAGAAACGGCAGGCACCCTCCATTTCGGAGAACATCTCACCTCCAAGTACAAGGGATTTGCGGTCATTGCCTTCGACTGGCCCTGCCACGGCATGGACGCCAGAAAAAAACTTACCGTAGACGAATGCCTCACCTACCTCAAACTGGTTACAGAATATGCCAAAGAAGTGATGAAAGCCAAAAGGGTATATAACTACTCTTCCAGCTTCGGCGGATACATTACCCTCCGCTACATCATCCAGCAGGGCAATCCTTTCAACAAAATTGCTCTCCGCTGTCCGGCAGTATGCATGTACCAGTCCATGATGAGCTATATTTCCGACGACGATAAGAACAAACTGGCCAAGGGAAAAGAAATTTCCGTAGGGTTTGAAAGAAAAATGAAAGTAGATGCCTCCTTCTTCGAATCCCTCCGGAACTTCGACGTACGGAAACAGGAATACTTCGACTATGCCGACAACATGCTTATCATCCACGGCACAAAGGACGAAATGATTCCCATCGAAGAATCCCGCCGCTTTGCGGAAAACAACGTCATCGAATTCATCCCCGTGGAAGGCGCCAACCACCCCTTCCAGAACCCCGACCACATGGCGCTGGCCATCCATAAGATTATTGAATTCTTCCATGGATAATGGGGCCCTTTGACACGCCTGCGGCGTGAGGGTTGAAGGGCCTTCGGCCCGAAGGTTCTTAAGGTTCTTAGGTTTGACGCAGCCTGTGGCTGCGAGGGTTGTGGATAGCCGCCTTTGGCGGCTATGCTTATGAAGTCAGTGTTGCGTACTTGCCTTCCCGCCTCCCACTCGTCATCCTGAGCGACAGCGAAGGATCTCGGTAAAAATCGATAGTGTCTCAACTGCTGCTAAATACCGGTCGGCGGGAAGGAGCCGCTGCAGGCGGCTCTCCCCCTTTGGTACCTGCGGTACCACCTTTCCACCGGAGGAAGCGTGTCACTGGATTCTCAGTCGCCTGCGTCTCCTTACGAATCCAGTTCCCTTGCCACCCGCAAGCGGTGGGACAACAATGCTTAACGACGCTTTCCCTCCTGCCTTCAACCGTCATCCGGGGTCGGTCAGCCGACAATCGGAAGGCCCTTCTTAATTCTCGTTGCCCCTTGAGGGGCCATAGGGTGTACGAGGTTAAGGATGATAATGTTGCTCCATTTCTGCTCTACACAGGGCCAACTTCGGCTGACTTGGAAACCCTCTGCAGGGTCTCCACAAAGCGAAGGATCTCGGCTCAAGACGATAGTGAATCAATTATCGTTAAATACCGGTCGGCGGGAAGGAGCCGTTGCAGGCGGCTCCCCCCTTGGTGCCTGACGGCACCACCTTCCCCTACAGATGGTAAGACAATAGAGCACAGCAATGCAAAAAGCCTTATATCAACCGATTTCCGATTGATATAAGGCTTTTATTCATGGAGCCAGCAACAGGATTTGAACCTGCGACCTACGCATTACGAATGCGCCGCTCTACCAGCTGAGCTATACTGGCATGAACATATATATATTACAGGAGAGGCCCCCATTTGTCAAACTGAATTTCCTAATAAAAAAATCCGCCGCCGCGGATAAAAAAATGGAGCGGGTGAAGGGAATCGAACCCTCGTAACCAGCTTGGAAGGCTGGCGCTCTACCATTGAGCTACACCCGCATAAATGGTCGGAGCAGCAGGATTTGAACCTGCGACCCCTTGGTCCCGAACCAAGTGCGCTACCAAACTGCGCTATGCCCCGACAACGTAATTGATTATACCAGCAGTCCCCTGTTCTGTCAATGGATTTTTTGAAAAAAATATCCGTATATTTTTTATTTCAGCCTGTGGTATAGTAATGGCAGTGAGACGGCCGTTTATATATTTCCTGGCGAGGAAACGGCTCCCTCAATATTTGTAGTATTTGAAGAAAGCCTTCCCGCCGCCTGGGCAGGCTTTTTTTCATGTCTTATTTAGACATGATTGTGGCAGCTAAGATTCCGAAAGCAATCATCAAAGATAATGTTTCATACATATTCATAGTGCCACCCCCTCTCCACTTTCATTTTGAGGGGTCAAGCCGTGCAATATAAGCCAGCTGTCTCACCATAAATGATTATAATGATTATATTATATGACAAAGAAATAATGTTCTTGTATTTTTTATTTCAACCTGTGGTATAATAACGATAGCGAGACAGCCGTTGCATATTCCTTGGGCAAAAGGAAACGCCTCCCTCTCAACATTTTCAGTGTTTGAAGAAAGCCTCCCAAGGGAAGCGCTGATTAAGTCGTTGTCTGATTTTATTCTTGAATTTTTATGTAGTGCAAGGAATGGAATGACGCGAATAGCAAGCTATTTAAGGAATTCCATGACGCAGCAGTACATAAAAATTCTTATAAAATCAGACTCTGCGGCTTAATCAGTGCTTCCCGCAGCCTGGGTAGGCTTTTTTCATGTCCTACTTAGACATGATTGTGGCGACTAAGATTCCGAAAGCTATCATGAGAGATAATACTTCGTACATATTCATAGTGCCACCCCCTCTCCACTTTCATTTTGAGGGGAATAAAAAGCCGCACAATGCAAAGCAGCTGTCCTGCCACTGTTATTATATCATTTTATAGCAGATTCAGTGATACATTTTATATTCCGCATAAAAATCCGGAGAGCCCATCAGGGGTTCTCCGGACTTTTCATTTCAATAATCTTCATCCCAGGCGTTGATATACACCGGTTCCATTTCCATCATTTTCTTCTGTTCCTCAGTGAAATGGCTCTTCAGGATCACCGCTTCATACACGAACTCCCGGAAATAGGCTTCTGAGCACACGAAATAGCCATTGTCTCCCACGTCTTTGCCCCAGGAGTTCTCGATTTTCCAGCGGTCCGGATTTCCATTTTCATCCAGGTGCACGCCGGTGAGAAGCATGGCATGGGTGGCGGAGCTGGCGCTGTATTCCAAGCGCTTTCCCTTTTCCATATCCGTGGAGAATCCGCCCAGCAGGTCTTCATAGCGCACGCTTTCCGGGTCCCACACCCCTTCCTTTCTGGCGCCCGCCGCACCGGCGTCGCAGGCAAACCACACCGCTTCTCCCGCTTTGAGCTGCTTCACGCAGAGGGCCTCCATATCCTGGGCAGTGAGATTCAAGCCCTTCATATCCCGGCCTGCCATATTGCTGCCTCCGTGGAAAGCAATGACACGGCCCAGGGGCTTGTCAAAGGTGGGCTCATTGATGACAGCCATGTAATCCTTCAGGGAAATGCCTACGTATTTCCTGTAGAACTCCTGGGGCGTGAGTCCCCGGTCCTCATGAAATTTATGGTCCTTGTCCTGCCAGGTGAAATCGAACTGATGCACCGGTTCGCCGAAGGCAATGCATTCCGCCTTGTACACTTCTTCCATCATTTCCGCTTTTCTGGCATAGGGATCCTTCCCTGCCTTCACCAGGGCCCGAAGCTCCATGGCATCCTTCCTGAGAAGGCGGTTCATCACGGAAACGAAACGGTCCGTATGGCCGGACTGGTAAGTTTCCGGCTGTACCTGCTTAGGCACCACGCCATACTTTTCCACCAGGTCCGCCGCTTCCGTCCAGTAGCCGCCATCACTCATGCCCCGGAGCACATACTGCATGAGCTGGCCCTTCACCGGCGCATGGGCATGTTCAATCACCATTTCCAGGAAATTGTTCGTTTTCTCCAGCTTGTCGTAAAAGGAAAGGAAATTCTGGGACAGCTCAAACTGCTCCATATGGCACTTTTCCGCCACCTTCTCCCGAAGGATATTCAGCGCCGCAAAAAGCCAGCACCGCCCCGACTGCTCCTGGGCCGTAATGCCCCGGGTCTTCACCTCCACCGTAAAGGCCCCCTTCAGGGCCGCTCCCTTCATCGGCTGATAGGCCAGGTCCATCATATTCGTCTTGGCCAGGGCCCCATGGAGCACCTGGGCCGCTTTGTCCGCTTCATAGGACTCATGAAATTTTGTAAGCATATCCTGGGAAATATCTTTCATAGGGATTCCTCTTTTCTGTATTGACACGCCTTCGGAGTGAGGGGTCTTAAGATTGACCGGCCTATGGTCGGAAGGTTCTTAGGTTTGACGGCGCCTTTGGCGCCGAGGGTTGTGGTGGCCGCCATTGGACAGCGCCTTTGGCGCTGAGGGTTCAGAGGGTTCATAGGGTTCAAAAGGTTCAGAGGGGAAGGTGGCGGCTCCGCCGCAGTTTATAGCCCCCTTCCCTAGGAAGGGGGTGGCGCTGAAAGCGCCGGAGGATAGCAGGCTTTTCGCAGAAAAGCCGAGGCCCCAGAGGTGCCTGATGTGAGTAAATGGTATTCCTGCGTAATTTCGGACCTATACTCAGGGCTCCGCCCAGCTCCTTTCTGAGAAAGGAGCCTGCGTTACGTACTTTCCTTCCTGCCTCCCACCGTCATCCTGAGCGATAGCGAAGGATCTCGGTAAAAATCGATAGTGCCTCAACTGCCTTTAAATACCGGTCGGCAGGAAGGAGCCGCTCCGCGGCTCTCCCCCTTTGGTACCTGCGGTACCACCTTTCCCCCACTTCGTGGTGGCACTATAGTATCTTTGATTTTTCCACAACAAAAAGCCCCGCGGAGCGAGGCTTTTTGTTGTAGGCTTTAAGCCTTATTTTTCTTCCTCTTTGATAACCCTTACGCGCTGGATGGTGGGTTTGCCGTTTCTATCCTTGCGAATGGTATCAATGCGGATGTATTTCATTTCACCGCTGAATTCCTTGGCCAGTCTGTCCAAAGTGCCGTCCCTGTTCAGGTTCGGGTTGGCAGCGGCGCCGGCCATGATGGCGCGGTAGACGATGGCTGCGAATTCGTAGCGGGTCATCATGCGGTCACCGGCGAAGTTGCCGTCGGGGTAGCCGGTGAGGATGCCTGCCTGTCTCAGCTTGGTGACGTACTCATAGGCCCAGTGGTTGGCGGGCACGTCCGGGAAGAGGTCATCGCTGCCGGAGAGCTGACCGGCATTCACGCCGGTGAGTTTGTCGATGAGGGCGCTCTGCTGATTCACCACGGCCTTCAGGTCCGCCACATCCTTCCTGAGGTCCTTGATTTCCTTGGCCATGGCTACGCGGGAAGTGGAAACGTGGTTCCCCTGGCCCAGCTTCACGCTGATGCCGGCATTCACCATATTTTCACCGCCGCCGAAGGAGCCGCCTACGCTGAACATGATGTCTTCATTAGGCCGGTAGTAGGCACCGATGGCTGCGGCGTTGGCATTCTTGTAATTGCCATAGCCTGCTGCAAAATCCCACTTGTCGTCGGGGTCAAAGTCCAGGGGATGGAGCGCCGCCAGGGCTGCAGCGTTGGCGCCCACCCGGTTCACCCTTGTGCCCAGCCTGTTCACTTCACCGCCCAGATTGGAAATATTCTGGTTGGTGGCATAGAGCTGGCTGCCATTGACGGCATCCGTGGAATCCGGTGCAATCTTGCCCGGTGCGACACCTTCAATCTTGTTGCCGCCCATGTTGACATTGCCCTGCTGGATGGTAATGGCATCGTGGTGGTCATCGCCCTTCACCGTCAGGCCATTGTTGTTGATGGTGGTGTTGCCCGTGGTAACGCTGTTGAGACCGTTCAGGTCTTTGGCCAGGCGGATGGAAAAGCCGTTGATTTTTTCGCCGGCATGATCAGGATCATCCATTTCTTTCTGGATGACACCGATGTTGCCTTCCCCGGCAAGATTGTCCACCTTGGCACCGCCAGTGAGACTCAGAGCACTGCCAAATTTCACATTCACTTTCTTGGCTGTGCCTTCGTCTCCCAGATACTGCCGGTCTGCTTTCACATCCTTCTGGACCTGGGTCAGTTCATCCCCCATCTTGTTGACCTTGTTGGTCACCTCCGTTACATTGTTGGTGATTTCCGTCTTCATATCACCTGCAATCCGCTTCACATCACCGATATTGGCAGCATTGGTATCAACATCACCGCCGCTTTGAACATTGGTAATCTGCTTGCCGCCGGCATTGATGCCCTGATCCGTAATGGTGATATCACCGACTTTCACCTTGTTGGTGTCCACCCCATCTTTGTTGATAGTGGTAGTCCCGGCCTTGACACTGCCGTCGTTGCCCAGGTCCACATCCTTACTCAGGGATACTTCCAGGGCACCATCTTTCACCGTAGTTTCGATGTTCTTTCTATCGCCCTTGACGGTAATGGCATCACCCAGGTCCTTCTTCACAGTGACGCCCTTTTCATCCGCCAGACCGAAACCGCCGTTAGTAGAGCCTTTGATGTCGTTGATGGCCTGGCTCAGCTGGCCTTCCGTAGCAGCCCGGTTTTCCGTCACATGGTCTTTATCCCACTTCGTGTTGTCCAGACCGGTGATGTAGTTGCCGTTGGCCGGATTCTTAGTGTCGGTATTGGCCTGTCCGCCGATGGTAATCTTTTTGTCACCACCCACCGTAACCTTGGTAAAGTCCGGGGTATCGGTCATGACGATTTCCAGGCCGTCTTTGTCTGCATTCTGGCGGACACCCAGGTTCTTGGGGGATGCATTCTTCAATGCCTCTGCCTCCGTAATGCCGCCTTTGATGGACAGAGTGGTATTCAGCTTCCGGGTGACTTCCTGTCCATCGTTGCCCACGAATTTCAGGCCGTCGTCCATAGTGGCGACCTCATGGGTAATGACAACCTTGGTCTTACCATCTTTGTCAGTGACGGTGGTCTGGTACTGAATGCGGGATGATTTATCGGCTGCATCTACCTTGTCGGTCGACTTGCTCTGCTCATTCTTGGCAGGGTCCAGCGTAGCTGTGCCAAGGATGGTAGAAAGGTCGCTGAATACACCGTCTTTACCATCAGCACCTTTCTGGCCGGTCAGACCGATATGGCCGATACCGTCCCTGCCAGAGATGGAAACGGCATCCTTGCCGTCTTTGCCAGCAATGCCGACTTTGCCATCGACACCGTCAGCTCCAGTTGCTCCATTCGGACCGGTGATAGAAACGCCAGACTTGCCGTCTGCACCATCCTTACCGGTGACGAAGAGGCCGTCTTTGCCATCCTTGCCCGGTTCACCGTCATGGCCAATGACCACAGTGGTCCCCTTACTGGTTTCGACGGTGAATTTACCGTCCGTGCCGTCTTTGCCATCCTGGCCATCCGTGCCCTTCTTGCCGATAGCCAGCTGGTCGTTGAGCTTGATGTTGTAGGTCATAAGGCCGTCATTATCTTTCTTGGCAGCAATCATCAGGTTGCCGTTGTTCGAAGAGTATTCGCCATAGTCACCGGCTCCCGGATTAGCGACAGTTGGTTTAGACTTGTCGTTCACCGTAACTACGGTACGCTTGCCGGCGGCGGTAGTGGCGTTGTTGATAGCTGCGCTGACTTTGGCCAGCTGGTCTTCGGTGGCGGCCCGGCCGCTCACGTATTCCGGATCCGTTACGCTCCAGTCCTTATTGGACAGACCAATCGTATAGCTGCCATCAGCCGGATGATTTTCCTTATTGGTGGTCAGTTCCGTATTGGTGAATTGGCCAATCTTGGCCTCTCCAGCCTGCAGAGTACCATACTTACCCAGATTTACATGTTTGGCCAGCTGGATGTAGAGCTTGCCATTATCATCCTTCGTGACGCCGATATTGGCATCCGTCAGGTCTCCCTGGGCTTTGCCCACGATATCCAGCCGTTCATTGAGCTTCTTGTTGATGACTTTTGTATCATCATTCTGGCCATCATCGCCGGCGAATTTCAGGCCGTCATCGAGCGTGGCTACGGTCTGGGGGTTCTGCCCATTCTTGTCAGTATAGACAATACGGGTGATGTCAGTACCGTCCACACCGGGTTTTCCATTGGTGCCGACCGCCCCGGGCTGACCTTTTTCCGTGCGGATGATGGTGGTGGTGATGCCATCAGTGCCGTCTTTCCCGTTGATGCCGATATATCCATCCTTGCCGTCTTTCCCGGCTTTGCCTTCCTGGCCTACCACCACGCTGTCCGCGGAAATATTCTTGTCCATCAAGACGTTGATTGTCGTGGTGCCATCATCAGCCTGTTCTACGGAAGTCAGCAGGTTCTGGCCGGAATATTTGTCCAGTTCTTTCGTTCCGGCGCCCTTGATGTTGATGGTGCTGTTCAGCCTGTTGCCCACTGGATTAGCCCCATTTTCGGTCACTGGATGGTTGGCACCGAATTTCAGACCATCGTCGAGCGTTGCCACTGTATGGGTCGTTGTACCGGTTTCCCCATCTTTGCCATCCTCATAGACAATGCGGGTGATACCGTCGGTGCCGTTTACGCCAGGCGTGCCATTCTTGCCATCGGTGCCATTCTTTCCGATGGTCTTGATGATAGTTGTCACCGTGCCGTCAGCGCCGTCCTTGCCAGTGATGCCGATCTGGCCGTCTTTGCCATCCTTGCCGCTGACCGTCACGGTGTTAGCCGTCATGTCTTTGTCGAGCTTGATGGTAATATTGCCGCTGGCATCCACTTCCGTGGTCACATTCTCATCGCTGTAGTCGTGGCCGACCTTGGCATTGCTGCCCTTGATGGTCACTTTGCCGCCCAGTTTGGCGTTATAAGCCGTGCCGGAGTTGGCCGCGAAATTGAGGCCCTTGTCCACTTCTGCCTTAGAAGCCAGTCCGGAGAGAGTAATGGTCTGTTTCGTCGCTTCTGTGCCATTGGCATCCTGCACGGTAAGCGTCAGATTGCCATCATTATCGACGGTGTACGCACCATCCGCACTGCCAGGATTTTTCACCAGACGCATATCCGACTGCATGACCTTCCCCAAATCAACATCGAAAGTCGTGCCATCGTTCTTGGTCATGGTCAATTTCTTGCCATCATCCGACACTTCGCCCTTGGTGACATAGTAATCGTGGAGATTGGAAATCTGGCCCTCGAGTCCATTGGTACCCGTAAGTTTTGCCAAGCCTTTGCCGTTTTCGTCATAAGTCGCATTGCCGCCGGTGATGTATTTATCGCCATCTACCGTGCCATGCTTGATATCTTCGGCAACTTGTTTGAGCTGATCTTCCGTAGCCGCCCGGCCGCTCTGAATCTGATTGCTGTTCCAAGTCTTATTTTCCAGACCAGTGATATAGTAGCCCGGGCCGGGGTTGGCGCTATTGCCGCCGGACTGTTTGCCGATGGTGATGCCGCCGGTGTAGCTGCCTGAAGCATCCTTATCGCCTGTTACGTTAATCGTCGTAAAGCGCACTGTATCATCCGTTGCCACGGTGACATCGTCGCCGCTGCCGGAGATGATGATGTTCTGGCCCTGCTTGAAGTTGACCTTCTTGCTGGTAGGCGTCACATCCTTCTGCTTGCCGCCGTTGACATCCAGTTCCCAACCGGCATTGACCGTGTCGGATACCGTCTTGAGCTGGTCTTCCGTAGCTGCCCGGCCGCTGACAATGCCGTTGGCATCGGGGTTCCAGGTTGTGTTAGTCAGCCCCGTGACAAAGGTGCCGTCTTCCGTCTTAGCCTTGCCGCCATCCATTTTTGTAGTGGCAACGCCGGTCTGACTGCCGATGGTCACGCCGCCGATGCTGCCGGTGCCATTGCTGCCATCGAAGCTGACTTTATCACCAGCCGTGATGGTGCCTTTCGTGCCGTCGATGGTGACTTTCTTGTCGGCATCACTGCCCAGCGTGATGCTGTCGTTGAGCTTGACCGTGTTCTTGCCGCCGGCGGCCGCATCATTGTAGGTGACGGTGATATTCGAGTCGCCAGTGAGCTTGGCTGCATCCGTGGTGCTGCTTGCGATATTCTTGACATCACCGATATTGGCGCCGTTGGTGAGGGTGTTATAGGTGGGGTTGCCATCGGCCGTGCCGTCGGAACCGCTGCCCATGTTGTTGACCTGGTTGCCGCCGAAGGCAATCTGGTCGCCGTTGATGACCACGTTCTTGGTTTCATCTGCAGCATCATTGGTGATCTTGATGCCGCTGTCGTTCTGGACGGTCTTGCCGGTGGTGACGGAATTCAGGTTTTTCAGGTCCTTGGCCAGTTTCACGGTCAGAGTATCGGTGCCATTGGAGACCACGCCGATGTTGTTGTCGGTGAGGCTGTCCTTATTGGTCACGCCGCCGTTGATGGTGGTCTTCTGGTTCATGGTGCGGGCAAAGCCGGTGCTGTCGGGTGTGCCGTCGGTTTTGATATCCCCGGCGTAGATCTGGCCGTCATCCATGGTGGCGACTTCATACGTATGGCCCTGGTCATCCTTATAGTGGAGGCGGGTGGCCTGGGTATCATTGCCGGCGGAGGTGATGTTCTGGCTGTTCGTCAGGGTCTTGGTGCCGTAGGCGGCATTGGTGTCCGCCTTGGCTGCCTTGCCGTACTTATCCGTGAGGTCCGGATTGCCGGTAAAGATCACATCGCCGGTGGTGACGGACGTGAACGTCGGATTCTCATCCATGAGGATGGAGATATCGCCATTTTCCGCAATCCGGGTGGTCAGGTTGGAGGTGCTGTAGCTGTGGTTGTCCGCTTCGTCTCCGGCCTTGATGGCAATGGTGTCGCCGAGCCTGCGGCTGACCACCTTGTAGCCCTTGTAGTTATCCGTGGTGTTGGAGGCATCCTTCGTATTCGTCGTGAAGCTGAGGCCCGCCGCTTTCAGCTGGGCCACGTTCACGGCATCCGTATCCAGGGAACCGGCCGCTACACCGGTAATCTGACGGGTCAGCAGGCTGCCTTCCGTGTCATTGCCTACGGCAATGGCGTTGGCCTTGGAAACCCAGGCTGCAGAAGTCTCTGTAGCAACCTCCCCGGTCAATACATCGTAGCCCTTGGAACCGCTGGAGCGGTTGGCCAGAGCCCCGCTGCCCAGAGCCACGCTGTCAGCCAGTTTAGCCAGGGCACCATTACCGATGGCCGCAGCGTTGGCAGCGGCTTCATCCACCGTGCCGCCCAGTGCGGCCAAAGAGTTTTTGGCGGCGGCTACCGAGTTCTCACCAAAGGCGGTGGAGTTCTCGCCGGAAGCCAGGGTCTTGTAGCCAAAGGTCGTGGCACCTGCCGCGGCGGCCTTGGTGTCGTTGCCGAAGGCCGTGGCATAGTCGCCAGAAGCTTCGGTAGAATAGCCGAAGGCCGTGGCATCTTTATAGCCGTCGATGTTGTAGCCGTTCGTTCCTTCATGGGCTTTGGTCAGCACATTGTCCGGCGTGATGTCGACTTCTGTACCATTAATCGTAGTTTTAGCTGAAGAGGTCTTCTTCTGGCCATTGTAGACTTTACCGTTCGTACCTGCCGACGTATCAATGGTAACATTTCCATTGGCATCCACATTGACCTTCCAGAGACTGCCCTGATAGTCGCGGACATAGGTATTGCCGTCCTTGCCAGCCAGGGCCACGTAGTCGTGGAGCTCTGTACCGCTGTCGATTGACATCTGCTTGACGCCAGCGGTCTTACCGTTCTGGATATAAGCCAGATTGCCATGGACATCCATTTTTTCCGTAGCAGTCTTTAATGGTTCATCTTTATCATCCGGGTTATTCTTATAGGTATAGATATTGGTCACAGCACCATTGTCATCCAATTTAGCACCGGCGATGGTGTCCGTGCCCCAGGCCGTGGATTCTTCATCAGCTGCGACAGTGGCATTGCCCCAAGCCGTAGAATATTGCGCTAGAGCGCGGGTGCGGTTACCGAATGCCGTAGCGCCCGTGGACGACGCACGGGTGTCGTTGCCGAATGCGACGGAGTCATTGTACTTGGCAATGGTCTTCTCGCCAAAAGCGAGCGACCGGCCGCCAAGCGCCTGCGTGTCCTCACCAAAAGCGACGGACTGCTGGCCGCTGCCATCTGCCTCGCCCGCGATGGTATTGTGACCAAAGGCCAGAGAAGCCGTTCCTCTTGCCTGAGCGCCCTGACCAAAAGCCGTGGAAGAACTACCGCTGGCCGTGTTGGTGATATTGACAATCTTGCCAGTTTTTCTATCTGTGGTCTCAAGACCGCCAAAGGCCGTTGCATACTGACCCGTAGCCTTGGCATTCTTGCCGATGACCGTGGCACCCTTGCCCTCGGCCAGAGCACCATTGCCGATAGCGACAGAAGAATCTCCCGTTGCCTTGGCGCTGACACCGGCGGCCAAAGAATTATTGCCCACGGCACCTGCATTGTTGTAGTTGGTGTCGGTGGTGGTATCAACAGAGTTCACACCATAATCATGGATGCTGAACCCTTGGGCTACCTGTTTCAGCTGGGCCAAGTTGACCGCGTCGGTGTCATTCGTACCGGCAGCCACCCCGATAATCTGGCGGGTGCCGGTCACATTGCCGCTACTGTCCACGGCACCGATGGAAAGGGCACTGTAGGTGGATTTCCAGGTAGGCGTGGTGTTTTCCGAAGGCTGACCGTTGCGAGGGTCAAGGCCAGAGGTGGCCCCCCGGTAGACAGTGGAATTGCTGCCCAGGGCGATGCCACCGCTGACATACGCCCCTGCCGAATTGCCCAATGCCAGGGAACTATTGGTAGCATAAGATGAATTGCCAATGGCGGCAGAAGTGCTATCTGCACGAGCAGAAGAACCGAAGGCATAGGAATTGCCGTAAGCATGAGCATTATTGCCAATGGCCACAGCACTGCTGCTTGCAGAAGTTCCGCCCATGCCCGCAGCATAAGAACCACTGGATGCATGGACATTATCCCCTACAGCCACACTGCTGTCATCGGCCGTGGTCCCATTCATCCCTGCTGCAAAAGCGCCACCGCCGCTGCTGCCGGCATGGACGTTATTCCCGAAAGCAATGCTGCCATTATTCGCCGTGGTGCCATTCATACCGCCGGCATAAGAACTGCCATCAGAAGCATGGACATTGGATCCTACGGCTACGCCGCTGCTTGCAGAAGTACTGTTAGTGCCTGCAGCAAAGCCACCGTATTGGGCACTGACATTATCCCCATAAGCGATACCGCCACTTTGAGCCGATGTTCCATTCCGACCGGAGGCAAAAGCACTGCCAGTGGCATGGACGTTATCTCCCACAGCCATAGATGATCCATCCGCTGAAGTGCCGCCCATGCCTACGGCAAAGGCGCCACCACTATTTTCACCGGCTTTAACATTGTTACCAACAGCCATACTGCCACTGTTTGCTGTAGTGCCGCCCATACCTACGGCAAAAGCACCACCGCCATTTTTACCAGCACTGACATTATTGCCCATAGCCATACTGCCATTGGTTGCTGTGGTACCTCCCATACCCGTTGCATAGGAACTTCCGGTAGCAACGACAGGCTTATCTGTCGTTCCTATACCGGAAGCATAAGAACCGCTGGATGCCTGTATATTCGAACCAAAAGCAGCGGAACTGTTTTGGGCTACGACGTTGTTACCGGAAGCATAAGAACCGTTAGATGCCTGTATATTCGAACCAAAAGCAGCGGAACTGTTTTGGGCTACAGCGTTGTTGCCGTAGGCAGAAGAGCCGTAGGTTGCCTTTGTTCCATTCAAGCCAACTGCTGTAGAACTGCCATTGGCTTCAATCCCTTTGCCAATAGCAATGGAGCCGTACTTATTAGAACTGGTATCCGTGGCCTTGGCTCCTGTACCAATGGCAATGGTGCTGTCGCCATCGGCCGTAGCACTGTCGCCTACGGCTACAGCTGAACTGCCGTTGGCCGTGACATTGGTACCGGCGGCGATGGAGTTCGTGGATGACTGATAAAGCTGGGCGGAATAAAGATAATCAGTATTCTCATATGACCGATAGTTATACACCGGTGTGCCATCATCATTTTTATCTGCCTTGCTGAGATCGGTCGTGATATCCGTAACCTTAGAAGTAGTACCATCCTCTGCAGTTACCGTGTGGGTGTACTTGTACTGTGGCGTAGTAGTTTGATTATCATTGGCATCACGGAAATAATGCGGTTTCCTAGTCGGGTTCCCGTTATCGTCTTTATACCAGGCACCACTGTACATATCTGTGGTCTTGTTGCCATCTGTATCGGCATAATAGGTTATGGGTTTGTTGGTAATCTTCGCGGTGTTGCCGATGGCGGTGGAATTGTCTCCTTCTGCCTTGTTGTTGTAGCCTAGGGCTGTGGAACCGCCGGATTCGGTGGAGGTTTCCAGTTTATGAGCCGTCCCTTCTCCGTCTACCAGCTTGTTATTGTCTTCATCCATGGCTTGGCCGTTTGTGGTGGTATCCCCTTTGGTTACATTCCGGAGGGTATCGGTATCAGTGCCAATAGTGGTATTGTGTTCACCTTTATTATTCGCACCTTCAGCCACTGTTCCCGTATTACCGATGGTCAGATTGCCATTAGCATCATAAGCAGCTGTTGCGTTATTGCCAAGGTCCGCATTTCCTGCCGCTCCTACAGGCGCCATGCCCAGGAGCATGGACATGACGGCGGCGGCCAGGGTGAGGCTGTATCCTTTCTTTATTTTAAGATTAGGAGTACCCCCCCCGGTGGATTTTGCCAGTTCCGAAACTACCACATAGCAGCCTTTAGCTTTGCTGAAAATAACTTTGAATATCTTATTCATTTGTACCCATCTCCCCATCAGAGCGCTTCCGATTAAACCGCTAAAATAATGAAGAATAAATTCTCTCCATTCCAATTTAACCGATGTTTTTAGTCAATTTACCTTGAATAATTATCTTCTATTCCGCTTTTCCAATTTCAAATGGTATTTTTTGCATGAAAATCTGCATTCTCTCTGTATTTTTTCGTGTTTCTCGCAAGAAATATTTACCCTCAATCATAAATAAACACGCAAAAAGCAGGAACGAAACCGGCGCCCCTTCCGGTTTCACTCCTGCGTATTTATAGACTCCACTGTCTATAGGAAATGCATCGAATCCTATGGGTAGTAGTATACCGCTAAAACAGAATTAAATCAATGCGTTATTTTTTCTATAAAATTCTGATATAAAAACCATTTATATCAGAATTTATGTCGTGTGAGTTTACAATCATAAGGAAACATGGATTGTAAAGTTTCCACGCCGCAGTCATGCGCCGCAAAAGCTCCTTCCTGCCATGTCCGGTGCCAGACATGGTGCCGGGAGATTTTCAGGCTCCGCTTCGCTGCGCTCGAAATGACAGGAAACAGGAATCTCTATCGCCCCATGGCTTGCGGAGGCGCAAGGCGTTACTGGATTTGCCTTTGTGTCATATAGTCATGCTAAGCAATCAGCTGAATCAGCCGCCGATGGCGGCTTCCCCCTTCCACCGCTTACGCGGTCCCCCTCCCCCATGGATGGGGGAGGCAAGGATGTTGCAGAGGGGGCAAGGGTATTGAGAGACCACAAAACCTTAGCACATCAAAAAAGCAGTGGAAGATTTGTGTCTTCCACTGCTTTTTCTTTTAAGGAATTATCCCATGCAGTATCAGCCTACGATGTTCAGTGCGTATACGCTGTATTCTTTTTCGAGGGCTTCTGCTTTCTTGCTGATTTCGATCTGCAGGTCCGAGGCGGTGTCGTAGTCATCGGCTTCGAGGGCGTCTTTCAGTTTGGTGCAGAGGGATTTGCCGGCTTTGGTGTCTTTGATGAGTTCGTATTTCTTATCAAGGATATCTGCCCAGCGTTCTTCGTCCAGGTCGTCTTCGCTGTCAAGTTTCTTGAAGCCTTTGACGAGAGCTTCGGTGGCGGGGATGATGCGGTCGATGAGTTCGTTCTTCCAGCGGTATACGATGGAGGCTACGAAGGAGTCTACGATGGTGGCGCTCAAGGTGCCGCCTGCTTCGATGACTGCCACTTTGTCCGGGTTGGCTTTCATGGTCTTTACGTTTTCCCATACCGTAGCCGGCGGTTTGCCGAAGGCGGCGTCTCTTTCTTCCTGGGTGAAATCTTCGAATACGTTGTCTTCGCAGCGGTAGGCTCTGCCTTCTTCCAGGTAGTCTGCCTTGTCGCCGGGTTTCTTGGAGAGTTCAGCCAAAAGTTCTGCTGGTGTCTTGCCGGAGGTTACGGCGTAGGTGATGCCGTCCAAAGAGGAGAGGAAGAGGCAGGAGGCTGCCAGATAGGTGTTGGTGAAGGGGTTCGGAGCGCGGAGTTCGAAACGGGTAGCTTTCGGGTTGTCGATATCTCTCACGAGGCCGATGAGGATGGTTCTGTTACGGGACGGAACTTCGGGGTTGTGGCCCAGAGAGGTAACGATGCAGACCGGTGCTTCGAAGCCCGGTTTCAGACGGTTGAAGGCGTCGGTGGTGGAGGATACGAAGGGGTTGGTGGCTTCATAGTTCTTCAGGATGCCCATGATGAAGCCGTAGCCGATGGTGGAGAGGAAATCGGATTTCATTTCGGTGGGAGCCAGGAGGTTGATGATCTTGCCGTTCTTCAATGTGGCACAGATGCCTACATGGGTGTGTTCGCCGCTGCCGGCTACGCCGATAATCGGTTTTGCCTGGAAGGAAACGTCGAGGCCGTATTTGCGGAATACTTCACGGATGATGATGCGGGCTTCCAGTTCGTTGTCTGCAGCCTGAAGCGGGTTCATGGAGAATCTCCAGTCCAGTTCCAGCTGTTCGCATACGTCTACGGTGTGGCCGGCGTCGTCCACCTTCGGTTTGATACCGCCCACTTCTTTGTGGCCCATTTCTACGCTCATGCCGCGGGCGTCCAGTTCTTCAATGGCTTCTTCCATGGCAGTACGGACGTTGCCGCGCATTCTCTGCCAGTACTGTTCCTGGAGTCTCTGGGAAATGGAGAGGTGCTGGATGGTTTCTTTTTCGCTGGGGGTCTTGACCCAGAATTCCAGTTCCGTGCCGATGGTGAATTCAATGTCTGCAATGTCATCGAAGGGTACGTCTTCCATGCCTTTGACTTTCTTGCCGCCGGCCAGAAGGCCTTTCAGTTTGTCTGCCACGAAGGCGCAGGAGTCTTTCAAAATGGAACGGGAGTCGATGAATTTACCGTTGTGCAGGAGGAAGCAGGGGATGCGGAGGGTGCCAACGGGGCGGCCGTTTTCATAGATATTATCTTCGTTGTAGTCGATGTACCAGTTCACGGAGGGATCAGCCACCATATCCACGCGGGCATCGTTCAGTGTGGCAATGTTCATGAGGACTACGGAGGAGCCGTCGGTCTGTACGGCGGTGCCGGCGAAGAAGTCGTCGTAGTTCTTGAGGAACAGTTCAATCGGTACCTTTTCATCGGTATCATTGCCTGCCAGGTCGATGCCTACCAGGGATACGAAGCGGATTTCCGGATGGGTCTTGAGAAGGGAAAGTACGCCTTCCTTGCCAAATTCACCGGTTGGGATGTAGTAAAGTAAGTCCTTGTTCATGTTGAATTCCTCCTAAATATAATTTTTATAAAAATGCGAAATCAATTTCCAGGATATGTCCCCCATTATGTGACTTCCGGGAACCCCAGAATGGAAAAGCGGTATTTCTTTTTCCAGTTCCTCATTTTCATGCCTCCTGTATATCTATGTATTCGTATATGTCATGAAATATAAAATGACCCATCCTTATAAAAGAATGGGTCATCATTGGCCTGATGTTCAGCTATGACGGATTGAATCAGTCGAGAATGTTCAGCGCATACACGCGGTATTCTTTTTCCAGGGCCTGGGCTTTTTTCATCATTTCCAGCTGGAGGTCGGAGGCGGTGTCGTAGTCATCTTTTTCCAGCGCTTCTTTCAGCCTGGTGCAGATGCACTTGTCATCGTCCAGATCTTTTGCCAGTTCCACCCGTTTGGCCTTGATGGATTTCCAGCGTCTTTCATCAATCTTGTCATCATTATCCAGTTTTTTATAGCCTCTCACTGCCGCTTCCACGCCGGGGATAATCCGGTCGATAAGCTCGTTTTTCCAGCGGTATACGATGGAAGCAAGGAATGAGTCCACAATCTTTTCGGAAAGGGTGCCGCCTCTGGTGAGGACTGCCACCTTGTCCGGGTTGGCTTTCATAATTTTCACGTTTTCCCAAACCGTTGCGGGCGGTTTGCCGAAGGCTGCATCTCTTTCTTCGTCGGTGAAATCTTCAAATACGTTTTCTTCGCAGCGGTAGGCCCTGTCTTTTTCCAGGTAGTCCGCGCCCTCTCCCGGTTTCTTGGAGAGTTCTGCCAGCAGCTCTTCGGCGGATTTGCCGGATTTCAGTGCATAGGCGATGCCGTCAAGGGCGGTGAGGTAGAGGCAGGAAACACAGAGGTACGTATTGGTGAAGGGGTTCGGCGCACGGAGTTCGAAGCGGGTGGCTTTCGGGTTGCCGATGTCGCGAATCAGCCCCATGAGGATGGAACGGTTGCGGGACGGTACTTCCGGCGTATGGCCCAGGGAGGTGACGATGCAGACCGGTGCTTCAAAGCCCGGTTTCAGGCGGTTGAAGGCGTCGGTGGTGGAAGAAACGAAGGGATTGGTGGCTTCGTAGTTATGGAGAATGCCCATGATGAAGCCGTAGCCGATGGTGGACAGGAAATCGGATTTCATGTCTTCCGGAGCCAGAAGGTTGATGGTCTTGCCGTTTTTCAGGAGGGCCGCAATGCCTACATGGGTATGTTCGCCGCTGCCGGCTACGCCGATAATGGGCTTTGCCTTGAAGGATACATCCAGACCGTTTCTGCGGAACACTTCTCGTACCACGATGCGGGCTTCCAGTTCATTGTCCGCTGCCTGCAGGGGGTTGGTGGAGAAGAGCCAGTCCAGTTCCAGCTGTTCGCATACATCGAAGATATGGCCGTCGTCATCAATCTTGGATTTGATGCCGCCCACTTCTTTATGGCCCATTTCTACATGAAGGCCCCGGGCGTCCAATTCTTCAATGGTCTGTTCCATGGCGGTACGGACGTTGCCACGCATACGCTGCCAGTACTGTTCCTGGAGGCGCTGGGAAATGGAAAGGTGCTGCACCGTTTCCTTTTCGCTGGGAGTCTTCACCCAGAATTCAAGCTCCGTGCCGGTGGTAAATACGATATCCTGGATTTCAGAGAAGGGGAAATTTTCCATGCCCTTCACGGTGGCGCCAAGGAGCATTTTCTTCAGTTCCCTGGCCACATATTCGCAGGAGTTTTTCAGAATGGAGCGGGAATCGATAAATTTCCCGTTATGGATAAGGAAGCATGGAATCCGGAGGGTGCCCACAGGACGGCCATTTTCTTCCATAATATTGTCATCATTATAATCCACATACCAGTTGACCGTGCTGTCGGCCACCATGTCCACCCGTGCGTCGTTCAGGGTGGCGATATTCATGAATACCACCGAAGAGCCGTCGGTCTGTACAGCTTTGCCGGCAAAGAAGTCTTCATAATCTTTCTTGAAAATTTCAATGGGGATCTTTTCATCGGTATCATTGCCTGCCAGGTCGATGCCCACAAGAGACACGAACCGGATTTCCGGATGCTGTGCCAAAAGGGAAAGAACCCCTTCCTTACCATATTGGCCGGCCGGAATGCAGTACAATAATTCTTTGTTCATTTGAGCCCTCCTATAGACTTAAATCGTTCCATTTTTTTACATTTATAAAGCCCTATGTGTTCCAAAAGAAAATGACCCATCCCGATAGGAATGAGTCATCTTTGACGCAGCATATGAACTTATATAATAAGGATACACCACGTGTCTTACTTTTGTCAAGCCTTTGTGCTCAGGCCAGCAGTTTACGGACGATTCCGTTAATCATTTTACCGTCTGCCTTGCCTTTGAGCTTTGCCATGACCGCTTTCATCACAGAACCCATGTTTCTCTGCCCAGGATCCAAAGCGTCGATTGTTTCTTTCACAATCTTCTCTACTTCTTCTGCAGACATTTCTGCCGGCAGGTACTTTTCCAGTACTTCGATTTCCGCCTTGGTCTGTTTAACCAGGTCTTCTCTTCCGGAACCAGCGATTTCAGCAAGGGTTTCTTTCCTCTGCTTCACTTCTTTCCGGAGAACGGCAAGAACCTGATCATCATTGAAGTCAGCGTGTCCGTCGTCGATTTCAGCCTGTCTGATGTGAGCACGGGCCATGCGGATCGTGTTCAGTGCAAGCCTACCTTCTTCTTTTGCTTTCATGGCTGTCTTCATGTCAGCCATAAGCTGTTCCTTAATTGACAAAACTAATCACCTTACAACCTGTCATTACTTATACTTGCGTTTTCTTGCGGCTTCAGATTTCAGTTTACGTCTTACGCTGGGCTTTTCATAATGTTCACGTTTTCTTACTTCAGAAAGAACCCCGGCTTTTTGGCAGGAACGTTTAAATCTGCGAAGAGCACTATCAAGAGATTCGCCCTTTTGAACTTTGATCTCAGACATCTATATCCCTCCCTCCCAATAAGACTGATGGGGTGCTATTGCACACTTATAAATTATAAATTACATTGGCCTATCTGTCAATTTATTTTTTTAGCGTACTGCGCCCTTTGGGCGCAAAGGGTTCTTAAGATTGATGGGCCCTTCGGGCCCAAGGGTTCTTAGGATTGACAGCAGCCTTCAGCTGCTGAGGGTTGTGGTATCGCCCTGGCGGGCGATAAGTTTTATAGTCAGCGTTACGGGATTGACCTTTGTGTCACCAATGCTGCATGACGTAGTGCGAAAGCCTTCTTCCTCTGGAAGAAGGTGGCGCCGTCAGGCGACGGATGATAGCAGGCTTTTCGTAGAAAAGCCGAGGCCCTGCAGGGGCCTGATATGACTCATAAATGAATTAACGAAGAATACGGACCTATCCTCAGGGCTTCGCCCAGCTCCTTCCTGGGGAAGGAGCCACCGTTACGGGATTGGCTTTTGTATCACCAGTGCTGCATAACGTAGTGCAAGAATCCCCTTCCACCGCTATCGCGGTCCCCCTCCCCCTGACAAGCAGGGGGAGGCAAGGTATTACGGAATTTGCATTCTTCTTATTAAGCAAAAATGCCCCTCACAATGAGGAGCATTTTGGAATTTCTTTACGCTTCAGCGGCTTTGGCTTTCTTGGTGCGGAAGTACTGGAGGGCGAAGACGCCGGCCAGGATGGCCACGCCGATGATGTCGGTGAGGGTATGGGGGTCGATGAGGCAGAGGCCGCCGGCTACGAGGAGGAGCCGTTCAAGGATGTTGGCCCTGCAGTAGAACTGTCCGATCATGGCGCCGGAGATACCGGTCATACCGATGATGGCGGTGCAGGTGGTAAAGAGTACACTGCCGAAGGTGGCGCCGATGCCAAGGAGCTGGGGCGAGAGGACGAATACGTAAGGAATGATGAAGGCCGCTATGCCCAGTTTCGATGCGTTCACCCCTGTTTTCAGCGGGTCGCCGCCGGAAATGGCGCTCCCTGCGTAGGCAGCCAGGGCAACCGGCGGAGTAATGTCGGCGATGATGCCGAAGTAGAATACGAACATGTGGGCCGCCAGGATGGGTACGCCCAGCTGAATCAGTGCCGGTGCGGCAATGGTGGAGGTAATAACGTAGTTGGCGGTGGTGGGCACGCCCATGCCGAGGATAAGGGATGTGAGCATGGTGCAGAGGAGCAGGAGCATGAAGTTGCCTGCTGCCACGGTAACCAGGGCGGAGGCCAGTTTCAGTCCCACACCGGTTTTGGTGACGATGCCGATAATCATGCCGGCGGAGGCGCAGGCGATGATGACGCCCAGGGCACCTCTGGCGCCTTTCACAAGGCCATCTACGATGTCATAGAAGCTCATGCGGGTGCTGGCCCGGAGCATGGCGGTGGCAATGGAAATGAAGATACCTGCCAGGGCTGCTTTCATAGGGGTATAGCCGGAGGCCAGAAGGGCGATGATGGCAATGAGCGGAATAGCCAGGTGCCCTTCTTCCTTCATAATGCGGCCCCAAGGTTCCAGCTGGCTTCTGGGGGTGCCTTCCAGATGATTTTTCTTGGCTTCAAAGTGAACGCCCAGGAATACGCCGAGGAAATAGAGGATAGCAGGAACAACTGCTGCTTTGACGACTTCCATGTAGGGGATGCCGACGAATTCGGCCATGAGGAAGGCAGCGGCGCCCATAATCGGCGGCATGAGCTGTCCGCCGGTGGATGCGGCCGCTTCTACGGCACCGGCGAAGTTCTTGTGATAGCCCAGTTTCTTCATCATAGGAATGGTGAAGGAGCCGGAGCCCACCACGTTGGCTACGGAGGAGCCGGAAATGGTACCCTGGAGGGCACTGGAGATAACGGCTACCTTTGCCGGTCCGCCGGAAGCCCAGCCGGCCAGGGCGTTGGCGATATCAATAAAGAATTTGCCAAGGCCCGTCTTTTCCAGGTAGGCGCCGAAGAGGATGAAGAGGAAAATGAAGGTGGACGATACGCCCAGAGGGATACCGAAGACGCCTTCGGTGGTGAAGAAGAGGTGTCCTACCATCTGGTTGATGGTGAGTCCTCTGTGAGCCAGGGGTCCCGGCATGTAGGGTCCCAGGAACCCGTAAGCCAGGAAACAGAGCACCACGATGACAATAGGAAGGCCTACGATACGACGGGCCGCTTCCAGTACCATCACCATGCCCAGAAGGCCTACCACCGCATCGGTGGGGGTAACGGTGCCGGCACGGAGAATGAGCTGCTGGTAGTTCACCAGGATGTAAATAGGCGGTATGATGGCCAGTACGGTGAAGAGAATATCAATAGGATGAAATCTTCCGCCCTTGACCCAGGATTTCTTCGTGGGGCAGAGAAGGAATACAAGGCAGATGCCGAAGGACAGATGGATGCAGCGCTGGATCATGGCGTCCAGTGTGCCGAAAATGCCTGTGTAAATCTGGAAGAGGGAAAAGCAGATGCAGATGGCAGCCACGATTTTTCCGCAGATTCCCGCATATTCCATGGTATTGGACTCTTTGTCCAGGGATTTCAGTTTTTCCTGGAGCTCATCGCTCATTTTTCCATCTACCGGAGTATTATCTCCGGCAGGTGCTCCCTTTTTTTCTAAATCAGCCAATATAATCAACTCCTAATTTCTTTTTTCATGTACCACCCTTTATAAAGAGGCGCTACATATAGCTTCATTTCTTTTCCCAGAGGAACCATTTCATCCAGGTTGTAGTCTTTGTCGCCCACAGTTAGGACGCCATGGTTTGTCACTCCGTTGCGGATGGACAGTTCAGGGTAATTCCGGTTGATGTCATCCAGAATGAACCAGCCGTCCTCTTCCCGGAACTTTCCCTCATCAGCGGAAAAGGGAAGCCCCACCCCCATAGATTGATACTTGGTGGATTTAAGGACAAATCCGTTTGCCAGTTTGTTCACTTCCAGATACTCATATATCATGGTCTTCTGGACGGAATGATGATAGGAGAGGGTGACCGGCGTACCGGCATCTACCCGCTGCCTCATGATGATTCCGTCCGAAGTCTGGGCAAAGAGGAAGGGCATGCGGATATACCAGCCGCCGATTCCTGTGACCAATGCCACGATAATGCCAAAGATGATAATCACTGTTTCCAGTTTCCCATTTTTCTGTTTTTTCATGAAAGCGAGAACGGACCCCATAAGGCCCGTTCTCCCTCCTTTCTATGCAAGGTATGGATCCGATGGGGATTCTTCCTTATTTAGCCTTCAGGTACTTTTCAGCGCCCGCATTCATCTTCACGGACATGCCTTCCAGAGCAGTGTCCTTGGTGATGTACTTGCCTACGGCATGGGCTGCTTTCATACGGTCCAGATGTTCATAGATGGCCTTCACAATCTGTTCGCCCAGATCGTCGCTGAGTTTATCGGTGGTGACGATGACGCATTTCACGGCTACGGTGTTCACGTCTTCATCCTGTCCGGGGTAGGTGCCCTTCGGAATGGTCATCTTGGTGTAGTACGGGTATTTCTGCATGAGCTGGTCAACGATCTTCGGGTCGATGTTGACGATGGCAGCGGATTTATTGGCAGCCAGGTCCTGGATAGCGGCGGTCGGGAAGCCTGCTACCACAACGCCTGCGTCTACGTTGCCGTCCTTCAGGGCGTTGGCAGCTTCACCGAAGGAGAGGTACTGTACGTCGATATCATTATAGGTAATGCCATAGGCTTCCAGAATCTGGCGGGCATTGGCTTCGGCGCCGGAGCCGGAAGCGCCGACGGCTACCTTCTTGCCCTTCAGGTCTGCCACGGTCTTGATTCCCTTGTCCTGGGTGGTTACGAACTGGATGGTTTCCGGATAGAGGGCAGCCAGGCCGCGGATGTTATCCATCTTGTTGTCCTTGAACATTTCCTTGCCGTTAGCTGCATAGTAGGCGATATCGTTCTGGATGAATGCGATATCCACGGAACCGTCCTTCAGCATATTCACGTTGGCAACGGAAGCGCCGGTGGACTGGGCAGATGCGTTCATGCCCTTGATATTCTGGTTCAAAAGTTCGGCCAGTGCGCCGCCCAGGGGATAATAAGTACCTGCCGTACCGCCGGTGGCGATATTCAGGAACTGCTTGCCGCCTGCCGAAGCGGATCCGGAACCGGAGCTGCCGCCGCAGCCTGCAAGAAGAGCTGTACCAGCCAGACAAAATGCACCTGCTACCATCAGTTTCTTTAATGCCTTCTTCATCATACTGTCCTCCTTGATACCCTTACAGGGAAAGGCGGGTCTCCTTGAAATTCCCTCCGCACTTTCCCGAAATTCACAAAGGGTGAAATAAAAAAGCAGCCCGGCGCATAGGAAAAACCTATACGTCTGCTGCAGCTTCTTTGCCCCATGTGTTATAAAGTTACTATTATAATACTACTTTTCGAAATCTTTGTAAAGGAGGCTGGGTTGAATCCCCTGATTGTTCTGGTACTTGCCTCCGTTGTAGCTGTCCGCCTCGCCCAGCACGGTATGGAAATAAATCTGGCAAATTTCCACGCCCGCATAAATGCGGATGGGCTGCACGCAGAACATTTCCAGTGTCCAGTAGCCGGAGAAACCTACGTCGCCGAAACCTGCAGTGACGTGAATGAAAAGGCCCAGACGGCCGATGGAGGAACGGCCCTCCAGCATGGGCACGAAACATTTCGTCTTCGTGTACTCCCTGGTGCGCCCCAGGTAGAGCTTGTTGGGCTGGAGCACGATGCCCTCCTCCGGAATGTGGAGCAGGCGGCCCTCATTTCTCTTCTTCATGTCCAGTTCATGATTTTCATAAACCATGAGCTCATCAGCCAAGGTAAGGTTATAGCTGTTGGGATTCACTTTTTTCGGGTCAAAGGGATCGATGATGATTTCCTCACCCATATGTCTTACGATTTCCCTGCCGGATAAAATCATTTCAATTTCCTGCCTTCCTGGTTAAAAATTCTCCGATGCTCCGCCATGCGGCGCCGTACAAAATGACCATGGGCCTTCTCCCCCGGTATCAGATGGAAAAGCTCCCTTTCCTTCTCCGTGAGCCTCCCTGAAACGAGGAGCTCTCCCTTCAGGCTGAAGGAAATCAGATGGGCTGCAAAAAGGGCACCATGGGTAGGGCAGAAAAGAAGGCCCTTCTCCCCCTTTTCCTCTTCCCCGTAGGGATAGGCCCGCAAAAGGGAAATCCGGTCCGCCCCGCAGACCAGACAGCATGGGTGCTCCCGGCCTAAGGACTTCCGCTGGAAATCCCGGTCCTTTTCCAAAAGCCTCCGGATGGAGCGGACAGAGCTGTCGGAGGGATTGGAGAAGAGGCTCTCCTCCACCCCTTCTGCGGTCTTGTCTTCTTCAATGATTTTGGAAATAGCAGCAATCCTGCGGTCTCCCGCACTCTTCCATTCGCGAAAGGCGGCGGCCGCTTCGGGTTTCAATATCCAGAAATAGGTGCCGTTTTCCCCTTCCACCCCGTCAAACACATACTCCCAGGGTGCCATGGAAACCTTCTCCGGCGCCATCTCCGCCGCTTCTTCTCCCAGATTCTCCTGCACAAGGAGCGCTGTTTCCCGGGTCTTTTCCTTTTTGCCTTCCTCTTCGGGATACACAGGGATAAGGCCCTTCTCCACCATGCCGCGAATCTTTCCGCCGGCCCAGCCTACAGCAGAGTTCAGGGCCCGGTACTCCATATGAAGGGCGGAGGCGATGCTCTTGCCATTGTCCATGTGGTCGGTGGAATCATAAAGCCTGGCAAAAATATCCATCATGAGCCGGCTCATGACAGACGTATCCCCCATGAGTTTGAGCCAGCCTTCCACTGTAATCCGGTCCCACTTCTTCAGCCCCTTGCGCCGCGCCATCCTTTCACCGCCTTTTCCGCTATTTAGGATATTATACCATTTTAAGGCAATAGGAAAAAGGTTATAAAGATTGACGGGGGCCAATGGACAGCGCCTTTGGCGCTGAGGGTTCAGAGGATTCAGAGGGTGGTGGTGGCGCCCTGACGGGCGCAAGTATAAAAAGGGACGCGCCTGACGGCGCAGGTTGGGGCCGCCTGACGGCGGCTGGTTGTGTAGAAGGGTTGTGTTCGCTGACGCTCAAGGGGAAGGTATCGCCTTCGTCGATGAGTATAAAGTAAGCGTTACGGGATTTGCGCTTGTGCCACCAGTGCTGCATGACGAAGAGTAAGAGCCCCCTTCCTCAGGCAGAAATCCTGCAGAGGATTTCTGAGCCGGGCTAATATGTGAGCATAGCCTGCACACAAAGCGAACACCTTAAAACCCGGCCGTCGGTGGCGCCGTAGGCGACGGAGGAACAGCGTGGATTAGACGATAGAAATCAGAAATCAGACGTCAGACTACGTTACGTACTTTGCCTTCCCGCCCAACTCCGTCATTCTGAACGCAGTGAAGAATCTCGGTACTATAGATGATGACTCCAACTAACTCACTAGAACACTAGTCCACTAGCTAACTAAGGAATCCCAGTCGGCAGGAAGAAACCATGGGGGTAAAGATGAAGGCAATCGGCTTCCGGCTGGTTCCAGCTAAATGCCTTAGGATTCATCAGCAGGAACTGCATTGCGGTGATTAGCGGCCTTCGGCACCACCTTTCCCCCGCAAAAGCGGGAGCACAACAACCCGTGCTATACTTTGAGCCACTTATGAACACTAAGGCTCGCGGCGCTTTATTCTGCCACCGCTTGCGGGGGAAGTCCCGCGAAGCGGGCAAGGGGGAAGCTCCTTTCCGACGCACGTAAGGGCGGTTGGCTTGTTTTCCCCGGGCGAAGCCCGGTTGTAAAGGTTTTTGCCGCCGACAGGCGGCATTTAT
>ERZ772883.561-NODE-561-length-37132-cov-8.387086_pt1 | contig 37132 bp, 23 predicted proteins | sample MGYA00580575_ERZ772883 | MGnify/ENA primary metagenome ERZ772883 (study PRJEB29015, sample SAMEA2737666) | human gut metagenome | biome: human gut; feature: human-associated habitat; material: faeces | place: China | collected 2012 ...
TCCGTGTGTTGATTCGGATGACTGTGCGGTCGTCTGGACTGGCAGGCGAGGGACGACACAATTCCATCCCAACGCTGCTTCCAGAAGTAGATGTACGACCGGCTTTTGTTGTCCTTTCGGCTGGCACGGCTAACGCCGTATTTCTCGGTATACTTCATCAGCGATTGCCGATATGACATGTCTTGTGTTATACTCTTGCTCATGAGGGATATGGCCTCCTTCCGTAAAGTTGGTGTGACAACTTAACTTTAACTCATGAGACCCTATCTCTCATATCTTTTTTCGATTGTCCAAGATGTATTGTAGTCCTACACTGCGGAGCAGTCAGGAAAAGCATAAAAATCTTGCTTTTTGAAGCTCGGACATGATAATATATTACGTTGTTGAGGAGCCAAAAGAAAAAATGCCGTGTAGGCAGAACGACAATATCAGAAGGAGAAAAAACATGCGTAAGCGCATTAATGATCACAACATTAACACCAGCTCATTTAAAGATCAAAATATTAACACCTCGTCCTTTAAGGAGGACGTAGAGTTTTCAGCTGACACGCCTCATTCTGTACAGATCAAGCACTTCTCCTGTGATGAAATCGTTCCTCTTCATTATGCAGAGACGCTGGAAATGCTGGTGGCTGACCATGTGGATGGTACGGTGACTGTGGGGAAAAACCGCCGGAAACTTTTGGAACAGGACGTGATCATCATCCCGCCTTATTACGTCCATTCTACCGCCTGTCACCGTAGCGATGGAACGCTCTATAATCTGAAAATTTCTTTTGAAAACATGAAGACCTTTATGGATATTCAAGCAATGGCCGCCTGGATGGACGGTTCTCTTTTCGGCGTTCTGTTTGCGCCAGAACTGTTTGAACCCATGAAGAAAATTATTCAGCGGCTGATCGAAGAAGATAATAATCTTTTTTCCCGTATGCATTGCATCTTGGATGTTGCGGAGCTGCTGACCAGCGCAAATCAAAAAAGCAGCCTGAAAGAACTGCATGTGGAACCCGGCGACGAAGACCGGCTGCGCCAGCTGATCCAATGGACTCATGAACATTACCAGGAACATGTTTCTTTGGATATGGTTTCTCAACAGATGAACATCAGCAAATTTTATCTCTGCAAATATTTTAAGCAGACCACGAATATGACTTATCTGACCTATTTGAATCTAGTTCGTCTGGAAAAGGCAGTGCAGAGACTCCGCCTTGGCAAAAATGTAACCGAGTGCGCAGCTGAATGCGGTTTTGACAGCGTTTCCTATTTTGTGCAGTTGTTCAAACGCACGCTCGGCTGCACACCTGGTCAATATATTCGACTGAACGGAAACGAATCTTCCAAATAAGACAATCTAGTGACAATTTGGAACAATATTCGAATAGCTTTTTGAAAACAAAATAAATATACTGATCTTGTCCTGAAAAATAAGGATAGAAGAGGGACAGCATATGCAGCAAGCAGGAAGTACGGGTCAGGTATTCGATGTCGAGCGTTTTTCCACGCGCGACGGTTTCGGTATCCGTACAACCGCGTTTTTGAAAGGATGCAATCTCCATTGCGACTGGTGTCACAATCGTGAGGGAATTGCTCCGGAAATGCAGCTGGCCTACCGGCCAGAACGTTGTACGGGCTGCGGTGCCTGCGCCGCCGTCTGTCCTTCGGAAGCCCAACAATTTCAGAATGGAGTCCACACGCTGGAGCGTTCTCGCTGCGTCCGGTGTTTTCGCTGTACGCAGGTCTGTTTTTCCGGTGCGCTGGAGCAGGTAGGAAAAACGTGGACGGTGGAAGAACTGGTTGAAACCCTTGCGACGGATCAGCCGTATTTTCAGACTTCCGGTGGTGGGGTCACTCTTTCAGGCGGCGAAGTGATGTGTCAGCTGGACTTTGCCATTCGCGTGCTTACCGAGCTGAAAAAGCGCGGAATCCACACGGCCATCGAAACCAATCTGGCCGTGCCATGGGACTGGTACGAACAGATTCTGCCATGGACGGATTTGATCATGGCGGACGTTAAAACCATGGATGCAGCTGTATTTGCTCAGCATATCGGCCACGGCTTTGAGCGGGTGCTGGACAATACGGCCCGCCTTCTAAAGCAAAACAGGGAGGTCATCATCCGTACACCGATCGTTCCAGGAATCAATGCAAGCCCGGAAGAAATCCGTCGTATTGCCCGGTTTCTGAAGGGGGCCAAAAATCTTCTGTATTATGAGCTGCTCAGCTATCATCCCATGGGATGTGAAAAAGCGGCAATGCTGGGGGAGACAATTCCTCTATACGAAACGCCGCAGCCGGAACAAATGCAGCTTTTAGGAAACACAGCCGCAGCCACGGGGTTGAAGGTCTGGGTAGACGGAAAACCTCTGGATACACATTAGAAGGGTGGATAGAAAAAACAATGCTGACCTACGAGCAACGAATCGATCATCTGCGGGCGCAAAAAGAGGAGCAGACGCAGGAAAAGCTGCGTCGAAATCATGCCTATATGGATGAGGACGATTACGGAAGCGTTCTGCCCCCGGAGGATTTTCATCTGGAAATCGAATATAACGACCCGGAACATGCCACTTTTTACGGCGCCGAACTCTGGGCACGGAATTTCCGCCGGCTGTTGGAAGCTCACCCGGTCTGGGTGGATCCGCAGGATGCGCTGGCCGGCCGCTGGATGTTTATTTTGCAGAGACTTCGCCCTTTCGAAAGCGCGGTTTCCAATCACAATATGGAAATGGCTCCTGTCTTTGATTACAGCGATTTGAAGCCTCTTCAGGAAAAGTACGGCATTATTCCCGGCATTGGGAAAATGCATCATTTTGCGCCGGACTATCAGATTGGCCTTCGGCTGGGCTGGGGCGGCATTCAGGAAAAAGTCGCCGAATGCAGGAAGAACCATTCAGAAGCGGCATGGCTTTATGACGCCGAGGAGGAAGTGCTTCTGGGCATTCGCAGCTGGATGGGACGCACAGTAGCGCACATTCGTGAAATGGAAAAAGCTGAAACGGACCCGCAGCTTCGAAGGAATCTGCAGGAAATGGCGCTTGCTAATGAACATATTCTCACCGGCCCGCCCCAAACCTTCCGGGAAGCCTGCCAGTGGATCGCATGGTTCAACATGCTTAACCGGACCTACAACCGCGCAGGAGCGGGCACTCAGCTGGACGTGACGTTGCAGCCTTATTACGAGCGGGACAAGGCTGCCGGGATTCTGACGGACGAAGAAGCGCAATTTATTCTGGCCTGCCTGTTCATCAATGATCCTACTTATTACCAGATTGGCGGCCCTGCGCCGGACGGGGCGGATATGACCTCGGCGCTTTCCTTTCTGATTCTGGAAGCGGCCCATATGGCGAAGACGTCTGTCAATCTGACCATCCGGGTTCATGAAAAGCTGAATCCCCGCCTGCTGCGCCGGGGCGTGGAAATTCTTTTGGAGGACCGGAAGGCCTGCCCCCGTTTTTCCGGGGATGCGTCACTGGTGGAGGGCTTCATGCGTAATGGATACTCCCGCGAGCTGGCCTGCAGGCGCATTGCGGTAGGCTGCCACTGGATGTCCCTTCCGGGCCTGGAGTACACGCTCAACGACCTGATCAAGATCAATTTTGCCAAAGTGATGGAGGTGGCGCTGGACGAGTACATGAGCGCGCCCAGGGCTGAGCGCTCCACGGAAGAGCTGTACTATCTGTTTCTCCGGCACCTTCATATTGCGAGAGACTGCGTAGCCAAAGGCATTGACTTTCATCTGAGCCACCAGTATTTGAACGCGCCGGAACTGATGCTGAATCTCTTCTGCCACGGCCCGCTGGAAAAGGGACTGGATGCTTCCAACGGCGGCATGCCCTACTATAACATCTGCGTGGACGGCGCGGCCATCGGAACGGTGGCGGATTCCTTCGCGGCGCTGGAGCAGCGCATCGAGCGGGAAAAAAGACTGGATTGGGATACCGTCATTCAGGCGCTGCACACCAACTTTCAGGGAGAAACGGGCAGCTATATTCAGGAGATGCTGCATGCTTCCGAGCGCTTCGGTTATGGCGGTTCGCTGGGAGACAAATGGGCCGTGCGGCTTTCTCATGACTTTTCCGAGATGATTCATAAGGAGCGCACCCCCGGCGGGGTTCTGATGATTCCCGGGCTGTTCTCCTGGGCCAACACCATCAATCTGGGCCGGGAGGTGGGCGCTACCGCCAACGGGCGGTATGCGGGCGAGCCCATTTCCCACGGGGCCAATCCGCACCCCGGTTTCCGTAAGGACGGCGCATTAACGGCGCTGTCCACCGCGGTCGCCAGCGTTCAGTGCGGCTATGGCAATACCGCTCCCATGCAGCTGGAGCTGAGTCCGTCCGTGGCTGACGGCGAAAATGCCGTCGATATTGTGGAAGCCATGCTGAAAACCCATTTCGCCATGGGCGGCACACTGGTGAACATCAATGTGATGGATAAGGGAATTCTGCTGGACGCTTACGATCATCCGGAAAAGTATCCCGATCTGATTGTGCGCGTTACGGGTTTTACGGCCTACTTCATTGCCCTCAGTCCAGAATTTCGAAAAATGATTGTGGATCGCGTGATTACGGGCTAGGCCGGTCATGTGCCCAAAATACTTCCTCTGACGGAATGAAAGGAGAAGTCCATGGAATTTTCGCACACGCCGCAACTTCGAAAACAGAGCCTATGGAAGCGCATGCTTCGCAACCGCTGGGTCTATGCCATGATGATCCCGGTCATTGTGTACTTTGTCATGTTTAAGTACATCCCCATCGCCAATCTGCGGATTGCCTTTTACGACTATAAAATCCTGCGCGGATTTTCCGGAAGCAAATATGTGGGACTGCAGCACTTTATCAAATTCTTCAGTTCCAGCAATTTCCCTGCGCTTCTGAAAAACACCGTCCTGTTCAGTATTGGGGCGATTTTCTGGCAGACGCTTGCGCCGATCGTCTTTGCTTTGATGATTAACGAAGTGCGCGGGCCAAAGGCCAAAAAGCTGTACCAGACCATCAGCTTTATGCCCTATTTCATTTCCGTGGTCGTTGTGGTGACGATGATCAACAACATCATCTCGCCTTCTATGGGCCTGTTGAATACCCTGCGCAAGAATCTGGGACTGGAAACGGTTTATTATCTGGGAAACCCGCAGTATTTCTACACCATCAACTACGTTTCCGGCGTATGGTCCTGCATGGGCTGGAACTCCGTCGTTTATATTGCGGCGCTGGCAGGCGTGGATGAAGAAATTTATGAAGCCGCCGTGGTGGACGGTGCTTCCCGGATGCAGCGGCTGCTCCATATTACCATTCCGGCCATTTTGCCTACCATCGCCATGCTTCTGACCATTTCTGTGGGTGGTATTCTTAATGGCGGAAATCTGGATAAACTAATTCTTCTCCAGAACGAAATGAATTTCTCCGCCTCGGAGATGCTGAATACTTACACTTATAAACTGGGTCTTGTCAATGCAAAGTACAGTTACGCAAGTGCTATTGGTTTGGCAACATCTGTGGTAGGCTGCATTCTGGTTCTCATTTCGAACTATGCGTCCAAGAAAATGTCTGATTCGCAGGTCAGCGTATTCTAAACTGAAGGGAGCTTCCGTATGCAAAATCATCAAGTATCCAAGACGCACGGAATCAGAAGTAAAGATGACCGCACCATGGATATTATTGTTCATACCCTGTTGATTCTTTTAACTTTATTTTTCCTTTTTCCGTTTTTGAATGTTCTTTCTCTCTCAATCAGTGAAAGTTCCCATGTATTAAAAGCAGATGTACTATTTTGGCCCCGAGGCCTTTCATTTGAGGCATATAAAAAGATGTTAAACGACCTCACCATTGTACATGCCTTCGGCAATAGTGTTTTTGTGGCTGCGGTTGGTTGCATTTTCAGTCTTCTAATGACGGCAATGGCGGCCTATCCATTGGTTTTTTCCGATGTGCCGGGCAAAAAAATCTATTCCCTGATGATTATGCTTACCATGTGGTTTGATGGTGGAATGGTGCCCACCTTCGTTACGATGAGTAAATATGGATTAGTGGATAACTTATGGGTCCTGATCCTTTTAAGCCTTGTAAGCGCTTATAACGTCATGGTGGTCAAAGCCTTTTATACCTCGCTGCCCATGTCTCTGATCGAAGCGGCGAGAATCGACGGAGCCAACGATCCTTATATTCTTTTCCGTATCGTTGTGCCGTTGGCAAAGCCGGTGTTGGCGACGGTTGCATTGTGGGTGATTGTTGGGCACTGGAATGCTTATTTGACTCCCTTAATTTATATGCGCAGCGATACGAATTATACACTGCAACTCAAATTACAACAACTGTTGGCAGGAAATACTATGGATGCGGAAAGCATTGCGGAAAACTGGCAAATTCGCGGTTTAAATGAGCAGTTAAAGTATGCCACGGTCGTTATTGCCATGATACCTATGCTGGTAATTTATCCTTTTTTTCAACGTTTCTTTGTTAAGGGCGTTATGATCGGCGCGGTAAAAGGTTAACAACAGGCACGAGGGAACTTAATTGCTGTTACTGCAGGAACAGCAGAAAAAATTCTCTGGAAACCTGTTGAAATAAAAGAAAGGTGGAACCTTGCAATGAAAAAAACTTTAACTTTCCTTGTATGCTTGATGATGATTGTATCATCTCTGGCTGTTGCCAGTGCGGAAAATGCTCCGTTGGAAATCAACTGGCTGACCTGGGATGATGTAAACGGCTTCTGGAGTCCGGATGACGTTACGATTACGGAACTGCAAAAGGATACCAATACCAAGATCAATTTTGAACTAGTGTCCGGAGATAATTATGCGACAAATCTTCAAACCATGTTGGCTTCCAACCATTTACCCGACGTTGTTTCCATGACTGAAAGTAGTCAGGTGAACATGATGGTGGATCAGGGCGCGCTGCTGCCGCTGGACGATCTGCTGGAGCAGTACGGCCAGAACATTATCAAGATGGTTGGCGAGGAAAATTATAATTCCTCTCGTGCATCTGATGGACATATTTATGTCATTCCCGCGCGTTATTTGACTCCTTTGACCCAGAGCTGGATCATTCGTACGGACTGGCTGGAGCGCTGTGGACTGTCCGTCCCCACGACCTGGGATGAGTTTGTCAAAGTGCTGGAAGCCTTTAAGGCGCAGGACGCTAATGGAGATGGCGATGCTACCAACGAAATTCCGCTAACTGGCAAAGTGGATAAACTCCTTTTCACCTTCGGTATTTATAACAACGATATTTTCTGCGTCAATCAGGCGGGTGACTATACCCTGATTTATGAGCACGAAAACTACCGGGCTTATCTGGAAGCGATGCGTGATTTGTATACCAAGGGCTTGTTGGATTCTGAATATCTGGATCGTGACGAAGACGGTGAAGAAACCAATCTGGTAGGTGCCATGGCAAACAATCTGGTAGGTGTTGCTTACACCTTTATGAACAATATGCATAATGCAGACAATCTGGATGGCCAGTATGAATACCTGATCCCTGTAGTTGGGCCTTTTGGCGATCAGCATGTTCCCGGTCGTGGCGTCGGCATCACTTGGGGCAATTGTGCTGCTATCATGGCCAATGCTGAAGATAAGGCTGTAGAAATCATTAAGGTGTTCGACTGGATCTTCAGTGAAGAAGGCCAGCGGCTCTTCAGCTATGGTGTAGAAGGCATCACCTATGATATGGTGGATGGAAAACCTGTGTTGAAACCCGAATATTCCACTAATTTTGTGGATTACCGTAGTGCAGGTATGAATTATCAGCCGATTCCTCACGTCTGGCTGGGTGATTCATATGTACAGGTATTTAATGGCGGCAAATCTGAGGATGAAAAGGATCATGTTGCCAAGCAGTTTACTTATGGTGCAGAACAGAACGAAATTTATGCAATGGACTTCCCTGCCGTACTGACAACTGATGCTTACACTGAGTACTATGTGGATCTGGGCGAGCAGGTCAAGTCCCTTCAGGCCAACGCCATCGCGGGCAATATCACGGTAGATGAGTTCTTTGCTCAGTATGAGCAGCTCAAGGCTCAGGGTCTGCAGGAAGTCATTGACCAGGGCGCGGCTGCCTACGAGGCTATGAACAAGTAATATCCTGATTGTTGATCCGTTTTTCCGGCGGGCAAAATGCCCGCCGGAAAAACCTCATTCGCTGAAGCTTATTGAAACGCAGAGAGGAAAACAGTATGGAAAAGCTCAAAACAGGGATTATCGGCTGCGGCGGCATCGCAAACGCCAAGCACATGCCCACGCTGGCCAAACTGAACGACGATGTGGAAATGGTGGCCTTCTGTGACATTATCCCGGAGCGGGCGGAAAAGGCTGCCAAGCAGTATGGGATTCCCGGCGCGCGCGTGTATACAGACTATCACGATCTTCTGAAGGAAGAAGAGATCACGGATGTTCGCGTATGTGTGGACAATGGTCATCACTGCGAGATCACCATTGCGGCGCTGGAAGCCGGGAAGCATGTGCTGTGCGAAAAGCCGCTGGCCATCACCTGGGCCGATGCAAGGAAAATGGCGGAAACTGCCGATCGTACCGGCAAACTGCTGACGGTCGGCTATCAGCACCGTTATAATCCTGATTCCATCTTCCTCAAAAAGGAAATCGAAAAGGGAACGCTTGGCGATATTTATATTGCCAAAGCTCGCTGCCTACGCCGCCGCGGTGCTCCCACTTGGGGCATTTTCACGCAAAAGGAAAAAGCGGGCGGCGGCCCTATGATCGACATCGCTACCCATGTGATTGATCTGGTGCTGTGGCTTCTGGATAACTACAAGCCCAAATATGTAGCGGCCATGACCTATCAAAAGCTGAAAGATCAGCCGGAATTAGCCAATCCATTCGGCAAGGTGGATCCTACCACCTTCACCTGCGAGGATAGCGGCGTGGCGTTGCTGGTCATGGAGAATGGCACCAGCATTATCATCGAGGCAAGCTGGCTTCTAAACACGCTTGAAAATACAGGCGTCAAATATCTGCTGTGCGGCGACAAAGCCGGAGCGGACAACTTTACCGGCAAGCTGCGTATGAACAACGTGGTGAATAATACGCAATGTGTCATGGAGCCTGATTTTAACGCGGCAGGCGTCAGCTTCTTTGAAGGGAAAACGGAAGATTCTCCCTACCGTGAGGCCTGTACTTTCCTGAAAGCGATCCGTGGAGAAGGCGAACTGTGCGTGAAAGCATGGCAGGCTGCCCGCGTGGTGCAGGTGCTGGAGGGGATCTATCGTTCCGCCGAAACCGGCAAGCCCTATTTCTTTGAGGATTGATCTACTTTTAGTATAACAACAAGGAGGAGCATCCTATGTTTTCCGTAGCTGTTTTGAGTCGCTGGCATCCCCATGAACAACGTTATACGCCCGAGCTGCTTGCCTCGCCCGACTGCCGGGTGGCCTGCGTGTGGGACGAAAATCCTCAGCGGGGCAAAGCGTGGAGCGAAGAAATCAACGTTCCCTTCGTCGCTGATCTGAAGGACATCTGGGCTGACGCTTCCATCGACGGCGTTGTTGTCACCGCACCTACCGCCATGCATAAGGACATCATCATTGCTTCCGCCAACGCCGGCAAGCATGTGTTTGTGGAAAAGAGTCTGGCCCTGACCTATCAGGATGCGCTGGAGATCAAAGAAGCCATTGAAAGAAACCACGTCACCTTTACCATCGCCTATATCCGCTGCACCACCGGCCAGTTTATGTTCGCCAAAAAGGTGATGGACAGCGGCCTGTTGGGAGACGTGACCACCGTTCGCGTCCGCAATGGCCATAACCAAGGTTTGAACGGAATGCTTCCTGAATATTGGTTTGATCCTGCACAGACCGGCGGCGGAGCGATGACGGATCTGGGGTGCCATCAGATGTATCTGTTGGACTGGCTCTTCGGGGAACCGCAAGAGCTAAATGCCACCTATGCTTTCTATAAAAAGCACCAGGTGGATGATAGTGGTGCTTGTACTGCCCTGTATAATGGTGGTAAAACATTGGCAATTATGGACAGTTCCTTCACTACCTTCTATTCGCCCTACACCTTTGAACTTTACGGCACGAAGGGCACCCTTCTGGTACGGATCGACCGCCCAGGCGTAGAAGTTTTCCTGCCTGATGACGTGGAACCGTGGTTCCTGAAGGAATTTGGCGATGCTGTGGAAGTTCGTCATGAAGGCGACCGCACCGCTTACACGGTTTTCAACAGCGTTCTGCCGGACGATCCTTCTCCCCTGCGCTCTTGGGTAAACGCCTGCACCAAGGGCGATACGGTTCGGTTTGGCATTGATTCTGCCGTCCGTCTGACGCACGTTGTGGAAGCCGCCAACGAATCCTACCGGACTGGAAAGAAGTATCGTTTCTAAGGCGCTTTATTTCAAAACTTAACGTTTAGACACGGAAAAAACGATTTTTCCGTGTCTAAACATTTGGAGGATTGTTATGCTGTATCCGCACGCCAAGGATTCCGTTTTGACCCCGGAAGTTTTTTTATCCCCTGGCAAAGAATACCGTTGTGTCCCTTTCTGGGCTTGGAACGGAAAAATGGAGAAAGAAGAGTTACTGCGCCAAATCGGCATATTTGAGAAAATGGGCATGGGCGGCGTTCTGATTCATTCTCGCTGCGGTTTGCAGACACCTTATTTGAGTGATGAATTCATGGAATTAGCACTTGCTTGCGCCGACGAAACACACAGACGCGGAATGGCCTGCTGGCTATACGACGAGGATCGTTGGCCTTCCGGCAGCGCGGGCGGCATGGCGACCAGAGATCGCCAGTTTGCCCAGCGTTATCTCCGCTTTGCTCCTGTGGATTCGAAAGAAAAAAGGGGAGAAAGCAGCGTCCTGTTAGCTCACTATTGGATAGGACTGAACCAACATGGAGAATTGAGCGAATATCGGCTTCTGTCTACAGAAGAGCGGTCAGATCACGAATCACTATGGGAAGCGTCTATTGAAATTAGCCAGCCGCAGAACTGGTATAACAATCAGCCTTATCTTGATGTACTGAACCCCGAGGCCGTTCGGCACTTCTGCCGTCTGACCCATGAGCGATACGCAGAAATCATGGGCGACAGGCTCGGGAAAGCCGTTCCAGCTATTTTTACTGATGAACCTCAGTTCTTTTTAAAAACCAATCTTCCATGGGCGACTGCAAAAACTGCGGCCATGCTTCCTTTCACGGATACATTCTGCCAATCCTATGAAAAGCAATATGGAGAAAATTTGCTAGAGACCTTGCCGGAGCTGTTTTGGGAGCTTCCAGCCGGACGGCTTTCCGTCACACGCTATCAATACCACGAGCATGTGGCCCGTCTATTCTCTCAGGCTTATGCATCTACCATCGGAAAATGGTGTCGGGAACACCATATTCTCTCTACTGGTCATCTCATGTGGGAAGACACAATGGAGCTGCAAAATCGCGCCGTTGGTGATGCTATGCGTTCCTACCATGAATTTCAACTTCCTGGAATTGATATTTTGTTTGACCGCCGGGAATTTTTGACGGCTAAGCAAGCCGCTTCTGTTGTTCGTCAGGATGGAAGAGAAGGTCTGCTCTGTGAAATGTACGGGGTAACGGGGTGGGACTTTGATTTCAGAGGACACAAGCTGCAGGGAGACTGGCTGGCGGCCATGGGTGTAACCACTCGTGTTCCTCATTTGAGTTGGTATACCATGGCAGGACCTGGCAAACGGGATTATCCTGCTACTATCAGCGAACAATCTCCTTGGCATACAGAGTATCCCTTAATTGAAAACCATTTTGCGCGGCTGAATACTGCACTGACACGGGGAAAATGCAAGGCTTCCATCGGCGTTATTCATCCTATGGAAAGCTATTGGCTTCATTATGGCCCTCAAGCGGAGACGGAGCCTCTGCGTAAGGAAATGGATCGTAATCTGGCAAATCTGACGAAATGGCTACTTCTGAATTTGTTGGATTTTGATTTCATTAGCGAGTCACTTTTGCCAGAGCAGGGCGGTATTTCTGGACGGCAGCTGCAGGTCGGCCAAATGAAATATAACGTCATTTTGGTGCCGGGCTGTGAAACCCTGCGGGCTTCTACCATAGAATGGCTGGAAAAATTTCATCAAGCAGGCGGTAGACTGATTTTCATTGGTCAGTTTCCTAATTATATGAGCGGCGTTCTTTCAAAGAGTATAAAGCAATTTGCTGCCCATTGTACACTAGTTGACTGGCAGGAGCAGGCAATTCTTACTGTTTTGGAATCAGAGCGGGAGATTGATGTGCGATCAAAGCAACACAGCCGGCCCGAAAATTTGCTTTATCAGCTTCGGCAGGATGGAGAAAATTGCTGGCTGTTCCTTTGTCATGCATTTCCACCCGTTCGCCCCTCTGAGGCTGAGCCTGAGGACTTGTATATAACGATCCGTGGATTTTGGCGGGCAGAGATTTGGGATACCATGACCGGAAATATAAATCCGGCAGAGACCTCCTTTGATGGTGAAAAAACAGCCGTGGCCTACCGAATGTTTGAGCAGGACAGTCTTCTGCTGAAGCTGTATCCTGGACATAAAGCGCTTACTCCCCAGCATCTCGCCGGAAAACAAGAAAACGACGGTACACAATTCAGAGTAAAGCTCGAACCATTCTGTCACTTTTCTCTTGAAGAGCCCAATGTTCTGCTGTTGGATCAGGCAGAGTATTCTCTGGACGGAGAGCCATGGCAACCTTCGGAAGAATTGCTGCGCTTGGACGACCAACTAAGAGATAAGCTTGGCTGGAGTAGACGCGCCCAAGACATTCCCCAGCCATGGACCGGGCTATGTCTTATGCCAAACGAGCCGCCGCATCAACTTTCGCTGCGCTTTACCATTCAAAGCAGAATAAAGGTATCAGGAGCCGGTTTGGCATTAGAGAGTTTAAAACTAGCACAACTACATTGGGACGGTCAGCCGATTTCTAATGCAGCGGATGGCTGGTTTGTCGATCGCAGCTTTTCTCGCATACCTGTTCCTGACTTTAACGAAGGAACTCATGAGCTTATTGTCACCTATCCATACGCACCGGAATTTGATTTGGAATGGCTATATCTTACTGGCTTTTTTGGGGTAGAGGTCAAAGGCAGTAAGGCAGAGTTGGTTTCCATGCCGTCCAGACTGGCTTTTGCCGATCTAACTCGCCAAAGTCTTCCGTTTTACGGCGGAAATGTCTGCTATGATCTTTCATGTGAATGTGACAACGCCGGACTGACGGTTGAAATTCCACAATATAAGGGTGCATTGATTCGTGTTTTTCTGGATGGAGAAGATCGTGGAACAATCGTGTTTGCACCCTACAGGCTCCATCTGGATGCGCCTGCTGGGAAACATACGCTCCGTTTAAAACTATACGGAACCCGAACAAATCATTTTGGGCCGCTACATAACTGTACTGAAAACTTGAATTTGGTCAATCCCAAAGCGTGGGTAACACAAGGACGCTTTTTCAGCTATGAATATCAGTTGAAGCCCACAGGTCTTATGGTTGCGCCTATTCTGTACCGATAAACGTAAAAGGAGGTAGTACCGAGATGCTTACTCTACGACTTAGTGATGACGATAGAAAACCAGAACATTATAAACAAATTCTTCAAGCCATCCAGGCCTACCCAGGTTGCTGTGATGAAATCTGGATCCCAACGCTTTTTGGCTTTCCAAAATTGGAAAAGCACAGACAAGCTGCAGATGAGTGGAAGTCCGCTATTGACTATTTTAAAAAAGCAGGTTTACGAGTGTGCCTACAGCTTAGCAATACTATCGGACATGGAGAGTATGCAAAATCATCAGATTGCAGTGGCCTCAACGATAATGCTGCTGTAGGGCATTTGGTGGGCGCAGAAGGAGAAGAAGCCGGTTATTGTTACTGCTGGTCAAATCCTGCTTTCCAGACTTACTCTCAGCAGGTGGTTGAACTATACGCCGGACTAGACGTGGATACCATTTGGATTGATGATGATCTTCGTCCAACGTTACATACACCTGTCATGTACGGCTGCTTTTGCCCGGAATGCATAAAGAGCTTTCAGCAGGAAACTCATACAAATTATTCACGGCAAGAGCTGGTAGAAGCAATACAGAAAAATGCTACAGGCATTCGACAACAGTGGATGGCCTTTGTCCGTCAAAAACTTGCAGCATATACGAAAATGCTTTCGTCTACAGCTGCCAGGAAACATCCAGGAATTCAAATAGGTTATCAATATGTATCGGTCAATCAATATACAGGGGCTGGCGAAGAGTATCTTTTTGAAGCAATGGAGAAAGGAAGTGCTCGGCCGCCACGCAGCCGACCTGGCTATGGTTTTTATGAAGATGTACAGCCTGTTGGCATGGTGGAAAAGGCATATCGGATAGCTTATTGTAATCAGTTTACTCCGTCATATGTGATCGATCGCTGTGCAGAGGTAGAAAACATTCCCGCATTTGCATTTGGCAAGACGGATTTTGGTACACTGACTGAGGCAACTTTGTATATGGGTGCAGGTTGTACTGGGCTTACCTTTGCCTCCTTAACCTCGCGTAATGAAAAAATGGTGAGACACGAAACTTTACTGAAGGGTTTCCAAGAGTATCGTCCTCTCTGGAATGAAATAAAATGCGCTTTCGAGGCAACCTTTCCCTGCGGATTAGGAATTCCGATAAGCAAATCATCCGTTCTTTCTAACGTGAAAGACGATTTTGAATGGGCCCGGCATTGCTGGACTGACAGCTTTAGGCCAGCATTATATGGTTTGCCAATTTGCTTTGATACGGATCATACCCAAGCGATTCTCTTAACAGAAAAGATAGCTGAATCCCTGCCATCGCATACAATTCGGACGTTGATGAATAGACCTGCTCTATGTGAAACGGCTGCGCTAGCCCGCCTCATAGAACGTGGATTTGATCTTGGCTTGTCTACAACGGAAATTGTTTCTCCACTTACGTCTGAATTTATCTCAAACCATCCTTTAAATGGCATGTATGCAGGAATGCCGTATCGTCCCTTTGGTGTCGCTCTATCCAAGCGAAGAGCGATTACTTCTCAGCTTCCAATAGAAAGTCTTAGTGAATATTGGGAAGGCGATAGGCTGATCGGGACAGCCTGTGCGCTGGTTACAATGAAGAGTGGTGCACGTTGGGCTATTTTGGGAAGCGGATTGGAAACCGCCAATATTAGTACAGCAAAATGGCATCAGATTTTACAGGTTACCGATGCTATCACTGGATGTACGATGCCAATTCGCGTGAAAACTGCAGAGCATTTATTTATTCAGCCTCGTGTGGACTGTGAAGGGCGCTTTTCCTGTGCCGTAATTCTCCACAGTGCAATTGGTCCAAGCGAAAAAGAAATTCGTATTTTGATTCGAAAGCCGGCAGGAAAATCTCTTTTCTACATGGATCACCGTCGGTCTGTTCCAACTTTACTTGTTACTTTAGAAAAGAATGAAGAGGTGGAAATCTGTCTGCCACAGATGGATGGTTGGGATACTTGCTTTATTTTCGCGCGCTAATGGTTTCACATTTTTGGTGCCGCAATTGATCTAGGAGGATATAATGATGGAAAGGACGTTTTCCATAATTGATTTTGGCGCGTGCTCGACCACGGATGAATTACAGACGCGTTATATTCAGGCAGCCATTGACGAATGCTTCCTCCAAGGAGGTGGTGAGGTACAGATTCCGGAGGGAACTTTTCTGACTGGCGGCATTCGGCTGCGCTCAAACGTATGTTTACATCTGATGGAAAACGCACATCTCAAGGGAATCCGCGATCCCGAAGCTTATGGCGTACTAGAAGATGACGTTATTGAACCCATTCCTAACAACGATAGAACCGTTAAGCTCTATCATACTCCAACAGCGGATGAAAATTTTCAGACATATGAGTGGTTCAATCGAGCTGGTTCCAGATGGAATCACGGCTTAATTCGTGCGGCATATGCGAAGAATGTTTCCGTTATTGGCGAATGCGGCAGCGCTTTGGATGGAAGCGACTGCTACGATGCACTGGGGGAAGAATTCTATCGTGGACCTCACTTGATGAATTTTTTTTACTGTGAAAATATAACTCTACGCGGTTATACTTGCGTGGACAGTGCCAACTGGGCTCATGCCTTTTTCTATTCCAAAAATCTTATAATAGAAAAAGTAAAGATTTATGCTGGTCATGACGGGGTACATGCAACGAGGTGCGATAACATTACCATTCGCCAGTGTGCATTCTATACGGGCGATGACTGTGTGGCAGGCTTTGATAATCAGAATGTGATTGTTCAGGACTGCTTGATGAATACTGCATGTAGCGCAATGCGCTTGGGAGCTACTAATGCATTAATTGAAAAATGTCGCTTTTGGGGTCCTGGCGAATATGTATTCCGTGGTAGCCTTAGCTTGGAAGAAAAACGTGGCGGTGGTAAACCTCAAAAGATTCCAAGTCATCGATACAATATGCTTAGTGTATTTACCTATTATGCAGACTTTAGCACAGCCATTCGAGAGCAGCCGGGCAATATTATCATTCGCCACTGCAACATAGAAAACGTGGACAGACTTCTTCATTATAACTATTCTGGTAATGAAATCTGGCAAAAAAATCGTCCTCTCCAGAGTGTGATGTTTGAAGACGTGTACGCCATGGGTATTTCTATGCCATTGACAGCGTACGGTGATGAGAAAGTTCCTCTTTATCTAACCATGCGAAATGTGGATATTCAATTTGCACCAGAGGATGAGAACATGGACTTTATCCATACCTGCTATTATTCCATGATCAATTTGGAGAACGTACGAATTCAAGGTCTTAGTAATGGCGCATTGGTACGTTCATGGGGTGGCCACGGTAGACTGATTTATAAAAATTTGATGTGTGATATACCGAAAGAAAACTATTTTCTTACTTCTGACAAGCCATTTGTATGCCAAGCAATTTAAGAAGGAAATTGTTATTTTGATTTAAAAAACAGTTTTCACAAATGCTTTTTATTACCTCATTTCTATGATTTCATGATAAAAAACAAAGAAAGCCGGTGACCTTTCATGAAACAAAATTGTTGCCGCTCAAAAATTGCTTACCATTTCGAGGCGGCTGTTGAGTATTTAATCAGCATTTTGGTGACAGGCGCATTTTTAACTGCACTTCTGAACGAAATAGGAGTCTCAGATGCAATATCTGGCACAATTTCTTCTCTTACCACATTTGCCTGTATGGTGCAGATGGCCAGTTTATTTATAAAACGAAATGGTAGACAGCTGAAACGTTGGGTAAGTTTGTTGCACTTACTTAATCAACTTCTATTTGCAATTCTGTATCTTTTCCCAAGTTTAAAACTTTCACAAACGACAAAGGCTCTATTAATGGTGGGAATATATACAGCGGGTTTACTTATTTCTCAATTAGTGACACCGTACAAATTAGCTTGGTTAATGTCACTGGTGGAACCAAAAACGAGAGGAAAATTTACGGCTGTAAAAGAAATGATTTCATTACTTTTTGGTATGTTTTTTTCGCTGATTATGGGTATGGTGGTAGACCACTTTCAAGCTGCCGGTCGTATCCAAGAAGCTTTTATGATTTGTAATATAGTGTTAGTGATATTAGCTTTAGTACACTTTTTATTGCTAATATTATGCGATCCTCCTGAAACAGATAAAATCAAAGAAACAAACTTTAAAGAAAACATTCATTATCTCTACAAGAACAAAAAATTTCATAAAATTCTCTTAGCAAGTAGCCTATTTCAATGTACACAAATTGTTATTCCTTTTTATGGTGTTTACCAGTTAAACGTTCTTGGGTTCAGTTTGACTTACGTTTCTGTTCTTACGATTTTCCAAAGTCTTACACGAATGACAGTCTCTTTACCACTTGGGAAATATGCAGATCATACTTCCTGGTCAAAGACGTTGTATTTGGGCTTTTTGATGCAAGGGGCAGCATTTTTTATAAACTTTTTTACAATTCCTTCTAATGGTCATATTCTTTTTTTCATCTATTCAATGCTTTATGGTGCTTCGATGGCAGCATTGAATAGCTCATTGATGAATATTGTCTTTGAGTATGTTGACCCTACTATCAGTGCAGCAGCTCTTGGTATAGAAAATGCTATTGGAGGTGTAACCGGCTTTTGTGCTTCCCTTATAGGTGGCATTGTAATATCGCATATGCAAAATTTAGGTAATCAATTATTTGGGCACACAATTTATGCTCAACAACTATTATCAATTTTTGCCTGCATTGCATGCATAACTGGCGCAGTATATACAAAAAGAAAGCTGTTCCCGAAAGTGAAACAAAAAGCGATGTAATACCAATAATTGTTATGCGATTCATTATTTATACCTTACAAAGAAACTAAGACAATTTGAGCATGGCTTGTTTCCGCCTTGTTCAATCAATGTATGAGAGTTTTTCAAGAAGGGCAAGGTAGATCTATGATGTTAAAATAGTTCTTTAGAACAACAATTTTAAAGAAACACAATTTTTTCTAGTGATAACAGCTTATCCGACAAATTCTAGTTTTTAAAGGGCACAAGAATTATATAATCTCATTTTCTGATACGCGAGGGCAAAAAAGTCATCGTGTTGCAGTCAGTCCTTGAAACCCGATTTGCTAAACGCGATGACGCCGGGAGGCTGATCGTGCGGATGTTATTTAGAAAAGAAGCGTCTGGATCGAAATGTGAGCGTCATTTTGCCAAAGTAGGTGAAATTTAGGCGCTCGTTTTTTCATTCCGATTCGTGCGCCGCCATTTTCTGCTTTCTCACATTTCCTAATCAGAAAAAAGAAAGCAGGGAAAATATGGCAAAGATCAATATGCGGGATCACTATCCTTTTTATCAACGGGACGAATACGTGGAGGTATCAGAGGAGCTTGCAACAGAAATGTCTCAATGGGAGCGGGCTGAGAAAGCCTATGCCCGCAAGCAACGCTGGCATCACGCACACTATTCCCTGGATTTTACAAACGATATGGAACGGCACATCCTGTTTGTATCGGATTCTCCTGATGCGCATTTCGAAAAAAAGGTGTGCCTGGAGCAACTTCATGCGGCGCTCGCCGCTCTGCCAGATAAGCAGGCAAAACGTATCTATGCCCACTACTTTCTGGGACTTAACAAGGCGGAGATTGCACGTTCCGAGAAGGTAGGAAAGGCCACCGTGTGCGCCAGTATTTCCCGTGGACTTAAAAAAGTGGAAAAAATTTTGCGAAATTTTCCTGAACAGAGCGAACCTTTGGCTTAAAATTCTCCTTTAGTATGAGAGAGGAATTTTCAGCCTTTCTTCCCGTAACTTGACAATCTCATAAGAGCACCCCGGAACATTCCGGCGCACGGGCGGAGCGGCAGGTACGCCATGATCCTTTCGGCATCATTCTGAAAGGCGAGCGATTCCTACTCATGCCGCAGCGGGGACAAGGCAGTCCATCCGCTGATGCCCGTGCGCCAATCATGATACTTCCGTCCAGCCACAGTCCGAGCGTAGAAACGGCGAATGCCGTGAGCCGTCGCAGACAATGGGGATGGCTCGTCCAAAGGGGGAGTGGGTACGCTGCGGGGCAGTGTATGCCAATGTGGGTTGTCAAATCCATCCGGGGTTTTCTAAAGGAATCATGGAACACATATTGCTTTTCAGAACTTTGATGACGAATGGAGTTATGTTTTATGGAGAAGCAGTCTGAAAAACAAATCACCTCCTATAGAGAAGTTAAAATCGGCCATACGGTTTTTCGCGTCACAAGCGTCTTTTCAGGCGAAAAAGATCTGGGGAAAACGCTGGAGCAGCTTGCGATACGCCATGTATTAACGGAGAACGCATCCGTTTCCCCTGCAATCAGCGCAAACTGACGATTTTTTCCTGCTCGCTGCATCCTTGCACAGCGACGGCAGCGTAGTTATCATAGCCTTGCAGGGAAAAAACCTGCGAGAGCCATCCCGCCGCACGATGTATGAAATGGAGAAAGTCTGGAGGCGAAAAAATGAACGAAAAGACATACAACGTGGGCATCTACTGTCGTTTAAGTAACGACGATGAGCGCGACGGCGAATCCGTCAGTATCGAAAACCAAAAAATGCTGTTACAGAACTATGTGCGTCAAATGGGCTGGAATGAATATCGAACTTACTGTGATGATGGCTATTCCGGAACGAATTTCAATCGTCCTGCGGTCAAACAGCTCATTGAGGACGCAAAAGCCAAACGTATTAACCTCATCCTGGTGAAAGACCTGTCGCGCTTCGGACGGAACTACATCGAGTTCGGCCAGTATACGGATTACCTGTTTCCCTCGCTGGGCTGCCGCTTCATTGCACTGAATAACGGTATTGACACGGAAAGCCACAATGGCAGTACCGATGTTATGTGCTTTTTGAACTTGTTTAATGAATTTTACAGCAGGGATACCTCCAAGAAGGTCAAGGCAGTCAAGCGGGCCTGTGCGGAGAACGGCAAATTCATGGGAACATATCCTGCCTACGGCTACAAGCGCGACCCGGCGGATAAGCATCATCTTGTTATTGATGAAGAGAGCGCTCCCATGGTGCACCGTATCTTTGACATGCGGGCCTCCGGCATGGGCTTCCGATCCATCGCCGCAACGCTTAATGAAGAGAACGTCCTGTCGCCCGGTGCGCTCTATTATCAACGCCAGGGACGTGCTGATCCTCGCAACGTCAGCCACAAGTGGACGGAGACCACCGTCAGATCCCTTATCCGCAGCGAAGTTTACATTGGAAATATGGTACAGGGCAAGAGCGGTACTCTCTCCTACAAGTCCCGCAAGCTCGTCAGCAAGCCGGAAGAGGAATGGATACGGGTGGAAGGAACCCACGAGCCGATCATCTCACGCGAAATCTGGGAAACTGTGGTCAGAATTGACCAAAAGAAAGTGCGCAAAACGCCGCTCACAGACGGCATCCGAAGTATCTTCACCGGCCTTGTTTATTGTGCTGACTGTGGTTTTAAGATGCGCAATCATCGAGAAATTCACCTACAAAGACGGTACGCCCGGACGATACAGTGCCTTTATCTGCGGCAACTATGCCAGAAGCGGTAAAAGCGCCTGTTCCATTCATACCATCTATGAGAAGGTGCTGGAGGAACTTGTGCTGGCAGATATTCGCCAAAAGGCAAAATACGTCGAGATGGATGGAGCACAACTGGCAGAGAAGATTCGCCGGGCAAAGGAGCAGGAAAGCCGCAGCCGCCGCACTTTCTATGAGCAAGAGCTGAAAGCAGCGACGGCACGCGCGACTGAACTGGAACGGCTCATGCAGAACCTTTACGAAGACAAATGCGCCGGCACAATTCCGCTGACAGTCTTTCAGACACTCATGCTCAAGTATGAGACGGAGCGCGCAGAAAAGGCTGCCGCTATTCCGGAACTGAAAAAGAAAATCCACGCGCAGCTTGAAACGAAGCAGGATACAAGCCGATGGATGGACATTGTTCGCCGCTATACGAAGATCGAGACGCTGGATGAAAGTATCCTCTTCGCGCTGGTAGACCGCATCGAAATAGGAGAAGCACGAAAAATGGATGGTCAACGGGTCCGCGATGTAAAAGTGATTTATCGCTACGTCGGAGATGTGGATGGTGCACTGCCACAGGAGAAACGGTATGCAAAAGCCATATAAGGTCGGGATCTACTGCCGTCTGAGCGTTAACGACGCTTCCAATTCTGCCATGGCCAGGAATTACATTCCAGCCGACGAGTCTGTCAGCATTGAAAATCAATATGTTTTTTTATCAAAGTTTACGAGGCTCAACGGCTGGACAGAAATCAGGTGTTATCGTGACGACGGTTATAGCGGGGGAAACTTTCAAAGACCCGGATTCCTGAAAATGCTTGAGGATGCGCGGCATGGTTTGATTAACCTCATTCTGGTCAAAGATCTGTCGCGGCTGGGCCGTGACTTCATTGAGGTAGGCCAGTATACGGACGTGATATTCCCCTCGCTGGGCTGCCGCTTCGTATCCGTTCTCGATTGCCTGGATAGCGAAGGTGATAACACGGATATGCTGCCCTTCCGCAGTCTGATGAACGACTACCATTTGAAGGACCTGTCGGGCAAGATCAAGTCCGTTCTGCATGAGAAAATGCGCAGCGGAGAGTACATTGCCGCCTATGCTCCCTATGGTTACCGCAAGAGCGAGGACAACCGGCACCGACTGGTAGTCGATGAGGAGTCTGCCGCCGTGGTGCGTCGGATGTTCGACCTGCGGCTTACCGGCATGGCCTATGGCAAGATTGCCGGTGTCCTGAACAGCGAAGGACTTCTCTCCCCGCACTGGTATTGGGCGAGAAAGTACGGAAAAGGTTCCTGCAGGTATGCGAAGCTCTGGCGGTATGCTACGGTGAAAAACGTGCTTACCAATGAAAGCTATACCGGCGTGCTCATCCAAAACAGGACCGGCACTCGTTCCTACAAGGACAGCACCATGATCTGCAAGCCGGAATCCGAATGGATGCGGCATGATGGGGCGCACGAGGCTATCATCTCCCCAGAAGTATGGGCGGCAGTGCAGGCAATCAATCAAGAAAGAGCCCTGTTCGCTGCTGACAGTGCCCCTCCGAAGCCGTTCTTGTTCACCGGCAAACTCGTATGCGCCGACTGTAATGCTCCGCTTAAGGGGAATCGAGAGATACACCTAACAAAGAACGGCATATCCAAAAGTTACGTTTCCTACTGCTGCTCCTGCTATACGTCTTCCGGTTCCAGCGCGTGTACCCGACACACTATCTACGAAAAAACGCTTACGGAGCTTGTGTTGAACGAGATTCGCGTCCATGCCGAAAAGCTGGAATTGAACGAAACCGCAGTGCTGGCAATGTTGCAGCGAAGGTGCAGCCTCGCAAGCGACAACCATGTGGAAAACATCCAAAAGGAGATCACGAAGCTGCGCCGCCGTGTGCATGAACTGGAACAGGCGACCGCCAAGCTCTACGAGGACAAGAGTATGGGTGCACTCAACTCAGATGTATTTTCCATGATGCTGCAAAAAAGTGAGAAAGAACGGCATCAAAAAATGACACGCATGAACAACCTCCAAGCTGAAATGGACCTTTGGGCGCAGGAAAATTTTCATATTCAGAAATGGACAACACTCATTCGCAAATATCTGCACCTTCGGGAGCTTGACAGAGCGATTGTTGATGAACTGATCGACTATATTGAAATTGGAGAACGCACATTGGTCAATGGCCAGCCCCATCGCAGCGTAAAGGTCTATTATCGTTTCGTCGGCTTAGTAGACGAAGCGCCTTCTTTACAAGTCAATGAGAATAAGCTATCCTTATGAATGCTCAGAAGCACAGCCCTTTGCCGGAAGGAAAACGGCATACGGTTGGGATCATCTGATTTGTGTGATTGGCAGGAAGACCCTTCCTGAGTGAGGAGTGTTCTTCGCCACCGAAAGAAAAGTGTGAGCGCCCCATGGGACAGTAAGTCCCACTCCCGCGCCGGAGTCGGCGCGTCATGCCCCCGGCAGGGGTTCGCATACGGCAAAGTTGGCGTATACCGTCACAAGCATGGGGCTTTCCTCGAGGCAAACGATCGGCGCGGCCCGCACAGCCGTGCGCTCCGCTGGTTGTTTGCCTGAACTCCGAGTCATTTCCGCCTTCGGCGGACAGCCCACTGAGCTGACATTTCTCTCCGTTCCCCCCTGCACCCCTTCGGACCATCGAAAAAAGTGTGTAGCAAGCCCCGCCTGCGCCGTAGTCGGCGCGTCAGTTCCCCTCGACAGGGGAACCGTCCCAGCTCAAGCACACTCAGGTGTAAGCGGGGGCTTTCCGCTTACACATCGTATCCCTTCGGGCTGTCGAAAGAAAAGCGTGAACGCCCCATGAGACGGCAAGCCCCAACCCGCGCCGTAGTCTGCGTGTCAATCCCCGGCTTGTGGATTTTTATAATTAGGACAAATAGTCCTATTTTATTGATGGCGGAAGTACAAAAAATTTCTGGAATCTATTCTGCCGTTGCTTTTGCGCCAAACAAGGCTATTGGATTTTGTCATAAAATAGGACAAATAGTCCTAATTCGAGGAAAAATCAGAAACTCACCGCTATTTTTCCATCATAACCAATGTAAAACCGCCCCTGCGCTGGCTTAATCTCCCATCAAAAAGAACCGAAGCCGCTTTCCGCAAAGCAGCTTCGGTATCGGGAAGGAAAGCTCGGAGTCCGCACCCCGAGGTTCGCTTACTATAACGAAACCGTGCAACAATTTGATTTGGAAATTGAGAAAAAAGAATGTCACAAAGATTATATTTTGTCATATTCAAAAATTCTGTGTCAAAAAATAAAAAAAGGCTTTGGAAAGCAGAAGAAAACTCCCTTTGCAGGAAAAAATCCGAAATTATGGTTGACAGCGTTGGAGAAATATGATAAACTTCCATATTGTCAGCGGATAAACCTTAAGGGCTTGTCTCCTGGGTCCGCACGGTTTGCGCCTGTAGCTCAGCTGGATAGAGCAACGGCCTTCTAAGCCGTGGGTCAGGGGTTCGAATCCCTTCAGGCGCGCCAGACATGGTGGGTGTAGTTCAGTGGTAGAGCGCCAGATTGTGGCTCTGGATGTCATGGGTTCGAACCCCATCACTCACCCCATTTTTTTATATCCTTTTTTGGGGTATCGCCAAGCGGTAAGGCACGGGACTTTGACTCCCGCATTCGTAGGTTCAAATCCTGCTACCCCAGCCAAACCGCCGCAAGGCGATATAGGATAGAAAAGCGCATCCCGGTAGGGGAGAGCGCTTTTTTGTGCCTAAAGATAGAGAGGGCCCGCATTCTTTTGCGAACGCGGGCTGTTTGTTATTCGCTTTGCTTCAAAACCGCGGAAACAGCGTCGATCATCTGCTGATGCCGGCCGCAATTTTCCAGCAGGAAGGATTCGGGATAGGTGCGCATTTCCTCCCACGGAATGGAGCGCAGTGTGGGCTTCAATACCTGCTCCACGCCGATGCGGTGCAGGATGGAGCGCACCCGGAAGTCCAGATCATAGGCCAGCTCGTCCGTCAGGGGTCCCAGATACTGTTCGCCAATGGCACGGATGAACTTCATGGAGGAAGCCTGTTCGTATTCGTGCGTCCAGCGGGCTTCCATTTTCCGGCGCATGGTCATCCACGGCGAATCCAGACGGGGATAAACGATCCCCATCCGCCCCGCGTCCTTGTACGTCCACAGCGACCAGGAATAGCCCCGCTCCTCGCAGAGCTGAATGTTTTTCAAAATCAGGCTGGTGGTAAAGGACTCCTGATCCATGGGAATATTGTAGCCGGATTCCCCGCACCACAGGGGCCGCCCGAAGCGCAGGCAAGGCTCGATCTGCTTGTCGAACAGCTGGTGGAAGAACGCGTCCCGCTTTTCCTCCGGCATGGTGGGGTCCAGCACGTCCTCGTCCAGCACGAAGGGGTAGAAGTGGAAGGCATAGGCGATCTGCGGGTCATCCGGGTCTTCCAGCAGGTCGAAGCAGCGGCCGAAATCGCTGCCTTCCAGGAAAATGATGTGGTTGGGGTCTACCTGACGGATGGACGAAATGGCCCGGCGGTAGAAGCCGTTGAGAGTGTCCGCGTCCATGTCGTAGCCCGGCTCGTTGAGCACATCGTAGCCTACGACCCACGGGTCGTCCGCATAACGGGAGGCGATCTCCCGCCACAGATCGCAGGTCTGCTGCTGGAAATAGTCGTATTGCCACAGCAGGGATTGGCCCGTCATGTTGTCACTGTGCCAGTCGTTGTTTTGGGAACCGGGCGCGGCGTGAAGATCCAGAATGGCGTAGAGCTGATGCTTGCGGCAGTAGCCGATCACCCGTTCCAGCGCCGCAAAGCCGCTTTCCAGATAGCGGGAGGGGTTCCGATCGTCGATGAAGAGCCGGTAGCCGAAAGGGATCCGCACGGCGTTGGTGCCAAGGCTTTTAAGAAAGGCGATATCGTCCTCCCTCACCATGCAGTCCAGAAAATGCTCAAACAGGCTGTCCGCCCGTTCCTTGCCATATACGTCGGCAAAGGCGCGGCGGATCATGGTATGGGTGCCGGGCAGCCCCACCATGAAGTGCTCCAGATTCATCCACGTGCCCAGCGTGTATCCCCGCAGACGGATGGGCTGGCCGTCCAGCACGAACTCCGTGCCGCGGGTCTGAATAAACGACGGTTTCATGGGTTTGCTCCTTTCAGCGGATCACAGCTTTTCCTCGGGAATGTCGGAAAGGGGCAGGCACAGACGCTCTACGTTTTCGCCCTCTGCGTAAAGGGTCAGGGCAAAGAGCGGCTCGCTGCTTTCCTGCAGGTCGATGGTAATGACGCGGCTGCTGCCCGCATCCAGATCGAAGTAGTTGTCGCTGTAATCGGCGCGCATATCCAGAATGTTGAGCCGGACGCAGCGGGCGTAATGCTCGGCCCGCAGCTCCACCTGCAGCCGGTCTCCCTGACGGGCCGTCCGAACGATGCGCAGCCCCGCCGGTTCCAGCACCAGACGGTGCAGCTCGTTCACATCCAAGAAGAAGTAACGGTTGTCATAGACCTGACCATCCGCCGTCAGGATCACCCGCAGATATTCTGCCGCAGGGTCGTGCACAGGCAGCTCGTCCTTGGCTACGTGGCCCAGATGAACGGCAGCGTCCGCACCGCAGAACACGGCCTGCTCCCGGCTCCACAGAAGGTCGCCGTGGAAGGTGCGGTGCTCGATACGCAGTGTGCCAACGATGGGACGGTCGGTCTCGTTGCAGACCACGGCCTGCCAGCCGCCCGATTCTTCCTCCAGCATCACCAGCACATCGTCATAGGCGCGGCGGGTGTAGTAGTAGGTCATTTTGGGACGCAGGTACATATCCACCGCGCACATGTGGGAGGGGTACATCCAGACGTCCGGGCAGTCCGCCAACGGATCGTTGAACTTCCAGTACAGGGAGCCTGCGCACACGCCTTTCAGGCTGCGGAAATGCTCGATCCAGAACTTCAGCGCCATGCTGTTGAACAGCTGGCTGTAGTGGATCACGTCCTCAATGTGCCCTTCGTCCAGCATTTGTTTGGTGGAGGGCAGGAAACGGATGATCTCGTTGGGGTTGCGCAAAGGCTCCCGGCGCACGTTGAAGCGGTAGTAGCTGTCCTTCTCCGGCAGGCTGATAAAGCCGAACTCGCTCATGAACCGGGGACGGAAGCCCAGCACCCGCTTATAGTACTCCTTGCCGTAGTCCCGATTGGCGGTCACGCCGGGATCGCCGGACATGATGTACAGATGCAGGTCGCCCTGGTAGGGGGAGGAGGGATTGTCGCCGCCCCGGAAGTCCGGGTCAGGGCTGGCAGGGGAGGTGGGCAGATAGTAGCGCCGGGGATCCAGCCGCGCACAGGCTTCTTTCAGCACCTGATTGCTGATGCGGTCGCTTTCAAATTCGTAAGGCCGTCCCGCCCAGCCGTAGGCCTGTCCGTTTTCATTGTCCCCGGACCAGAGGGCGATGCTGGTGCAGTTGCGGTAGGTCTTGAGCACCTCGTCCGCTTCCTGCGCCATGGCCGAAAGAAACGCTTCCGTCTGCGGGTAAATGCCGCAGGCCAGCATGAAGTCGCTCCACACCAGAATGCCGTGCTGGTCGCACAGCTCGAAGAAAGCGGGGTCTTCGTAAATGCCGCCGCCCCAGATACGCAGCATACTCAGATTGCCGTGAGCCGCGTCATGCAGAAGAATTTCATAATCCCGGCGGGTAATGTCGGTATAGACGGTGTTGATGGGCACCCAGTTAGCGCCCCGCAGGAACAGGGGCTTTCCGTTGACGGAAAATTGGAAGGACTTGCCGTCCTCCTGCCGTTCCTGCAGCACTTCAATCGTGCGGATGCCGAAGCGCTGGGCCCGTTCATCCACGCAGCGCCCATTCTGCCACAGCTGCAGACGGAACTGGTACAGGAACGCTTCGCCGTAGGGCCGGGGCCACCACAGGCGGGGGTGGGAAACGGTGAAGGAGACTTTTTTCGCTTCTTCCGGGGAACCTTCCCAGTTCCAGACCTCTGTCTCTCCGTCGGAAAGACAGGCGCGGACGGTGCAGCCCTCGGCCTGAACGCCGGGGAAGCAGCGCAGCTCGGTTTCCAGCCCCAGAGTTGCCTGACCTTCTCCCAGAGAATCGGTATAAAGATAGTAATTGTCGATCTCCGGGGTCTTGTGGGGGATCAGACTGACCGGCTTCCAGATGCCCACAGTGACGCAGCGGGCGCAGAAATCCCACGAATAGTTCATTTGGGCCTTCCGGGCGAAGATGCGCTCACTGGTGGTGATGGAGAAAATTTCCGACTGGTCTTCTCCGGCAACGAAGGCCACCGGTGAGAAGAAGCGGATCACCAGCGTGTTCTGCCCGCCCCAGCGCAGCCGGGAGGCCGCCTCCAGACGGCAAGTGGTGTGCATGTTCTGGTGGTCGCCCAGCTTTTCGCCGTTCAGGTAAATTTCGCAGAAGGTATCCAGTCCCTCAAAGAGCAGGGTGGCGCTTTTTGTTTTTTCCGTGGCGGGAACAAAGAACTTTTTGCAGTAGATCCAGTCCTTTTCCTCGATCCAGCGTTCTTCGCCCTCCCGCTTGTCGTAGGTGTTGCCGCGGATCGCGCCCGCGCGGCGCAGCGTGGCGTGAATCTCCTCCGGCACGTTGGCGTTCAGCCAGCCCTCCGGGACGAAATTTTCGGCCAGAATATCCTGAATATCCGCCTGATAAGGGCGGTGGGTCACTTTCCAGGTTCCGTTCAGGAAAAGAGTCATGGAAAAACTCCCTTTTTATTCTTCTTCGGGCGGCTGCTCGTCCGCATCGTTTCCGCCCTGCAGATAGGACAGCAGGTTCTCCTGATTGACCAGTTCCATCAGCTCGGCGGTGCTTTTTACGCCCATCTTCTGCAGAATGTTGCGGATGTGGGATTTCAGCGTGCTCATTTCGATGAAGCGCTTTTCACAGATCTCCTTGCGGGTCATGCCCTGCGCCAGCATCACCACGATGGCGCTTTCCGTGCCGGACAGCTGCCGCAGCACCCGGACGATCTGGTGCAGGCTCATTTCATTCCGCTTCAGCCGCCGGAACTCCTGCCGCATCCGCTGGGCGATCTCCTGACGGATGGGCGAAGTTCCGCGGTAAGCGTCCAGAATCGCCTCATGGATTTTTTCCGTGGAGGCGTTTTTGAACAGGTAGTCCACCGCGCCCATTTCGTAGGCGCGGAAAATAGTCGCATCATCGTCGTAAACGGTCAGCATGATGATCTTGGTCTCCGGCAGAATGCTGAGCACCTGTTGGCCTGCCTTCAGGCCCGCGTCCCGGCTTTCCATTTCCATATCCAGGATCAGCACGTCGGGATGGTAGAGCACGGCGGAGGCCACGGCCTGATAGCCGTTTTCCGCCATGGGCAGCAGCTCGATGTCCTCCATGGAGCCCAGCGAATAGGCATACCATTTCCGGATGGACTGGTCGTCCTCCGCGATCAGTACCCGAATCTTCATGCGACCGCCTCCTTTGGGGTCAATTCTTTCTCGTCAGCGCTGAATTTCTTCCCAGCGCACGGCCGTCAGCGCGCCGCCTTCGCCGATGCCGCACAGGTGCAGGCAGACGGATTCGTCCGACCAGCCCTTGGGCAGGTAGACCCGGCGACTGCTTCCGCCCCGAACCTCGGGGTAGCCTTCCGTTTTCAGTTCCACCCGGCCGCACACGTGACCGTGGGCCACCAGCGTGGCTTCGATACCGCTGCCCTCCAGCACCAGCGTGCGGGCGCGATTTTCGCCCTCAGGCAGAATGCCGGACAGCAGCACTTCCTGTCCCGGAGCCAACGATACGGGCAGCTGCACTGCCTTGCCGCCCTCGGCGGGACGAATATTTCTCCAGACGTTCACATCCGCGCCGCTCATGGAGCCTTCCGCGATCCGGCGGCCGCTGAGCAGGTGAGCCCGTCCCAGCGTGGTGTGGCTGAACCGGCGAACCGTGTGCAGCCGCAGCGTTGCGCCGCCGCGCAGGCCCTCCGGCAGGTTCAGCCGCAGCAGGGAAACGCCCGGCTGCAGCACGCCCACGGGCTGATCGTTGACGAAGACCGTGACCTGAGAATCCGGGTATTCCAGCTGCAGCCAGAAGCAGTCGCAGTCGGGCCGGAAATAGACCCTGCGCTCGAAATCCGCGTCCATGGGGGCGGAGGGATAGCTCCAGCTGTTCAGGGTCGTGGCCAGAATGCGGTCAGTCTCCCGCAGGTCGGGCCGGTTCTGGCGGCGGTACTTGGGATAGGGGAAGATATACCACAGATCGGTGATCTCCTGCTGCTCCACGATGCAGGCCGCGCCTTCGATGCCCTTGCCGCTGCCCATATGCAGAGAGGGCTGGCGCACATCGTCGAAGTTCACGTGGCCCCAGGACTGGGCGCGCACCTGCCATTCGCCTTTCGCTGCGGGCAGCAGAAGGTCGGAACCATCGCAGTACAGCGCTTTCGTTCCGTTTCCGTTGCTGATCCACAGGAAATCGGCGGGGCTGAGCAGCATGACGGGGTCGTTGCCCTTCACGGAGAAACGGTAGAATACGTCGCCGCGGTACTGACCGGCGTTCTCCATGGAGCAGAGCCGGTCTGCCAGCGGGTGAGCCAGCCCCTTCACGGAAACGTCCTGCGCCCGGAAATGGTTGGTCTCCCGGGCAGATACCACGGAGGGGATCGCCTCGGTCAGCGGGGGCAGGGAGGGACACTCGAAAACGGCTTCCGAGCGGGGCAGAATGCGAACCCGCAGGCCGTTCAGTTCCGTCCATACCTTGCCGGTCACGATGTGCTTTTCGCCGCCCACAGAGAGCATGGCCCGGGCGTTTTCGTCACCTACAAAGCTGACTTCCAGCCCGCTTTCCGTTTGCCGGAAGGACAGAATTTCCGCTTCCGCCCACAGGATGGAAGCGCCCTTGCAGCCATAGCCGGACAGATCCAGCTTCCACGGCAAAATGACGGTCTTGTGCCCGTGCACTGTCAGGCTGGCCTCGCCGTCTTCGGTGTCAAAACGGAGGATTCCGTCTTTTTCGCCCAGATTGGACGCACCCATAAGCCATCCGCAGACCAGCTCCACCGACGGGAACAGGTCAGCGTCCCGTCCGTCCTCGCCCAGCAGCTGGGCGCAGGGAAAGTCGCAGCGCAGGGCCGTAGGCGCGGCACAGGGCTTGGAGGCGGAAAGCTTTTCGCCCAGCGCGTTCATCATGGAAGCCATCAACCGGGCCTCGGCGGCTTCCTCCCGCAGACGGCCGTCCACGGTGATCATGGAAACAAAGTCGTAGTCGGAGGCCATCAGCGCCAGGGGCTTGGCAATATCGGAGGCCCAGTTGCTGATGCCGTTGGTCATGTCATAGTCCGTGCCGCCTACCTGATTGTAGGGGCTGATGAGCCGGGCACCGCACAGCAGCTCCCGCTTGAGGAAGGCGTGGACGCGATTGGTCTCGGTAATCATCAGCGGGCCGCCGCGCTGGGCCGCCAGCTCCCGCATGTGGTGGAGCTGGGTTTCCAGATGGGCGAAATAGTCGTCGGAATAGGCGTTGAAGGCGGGGTAAATATCCTCCACATAGCCGCTGCAGCCCTGCACGTCGCATTCGCCCGCACAGGCGATCAGGGGCACATCGATGCCTGATCCTCGGGCGATCTCATGCAGCTGGGTCATATAGCCGGCGGGATCGGTGCAGCCGTAGAAGTCCAGCTCGTTTTCCAGCTGCACGGCCACCACGCTGCCGCCGTGGGTGAACTGGCGCTCAGCAACGATGGGCAGCACCTTTTCCAGCCAGCCGCTCAGGGCCTTCAGATAGGTCTCGTCATTCTGACGCAGCACCGCGCCCGGCTGGTACAGCCAGCTGGGCAGCGCACCGCCGTCCCACTCGGAGCAGATGTAGGGGCCGGGCCGGGCGATAACATACAGCCCGTGCCGCGCCGCCAGCGCCAGAAAGGCGGACACGTCGTGCTCGTCTTCGAAGTGCCATTCGCCGGGGCGCAGTTCATGGAAGTTCCAGGGAATATAGACGTCGATGCAGTTGTAGCCCGCCATGCGGAGCTGATCCATGCGCTCCTCCCAGTTTTCCCGGGGAATGCGGAAATAAAACAACGACGCGCACAGCAGGGTCGTTGCCTTGCCGTTCAGTTGAAGCTCGTTTTCCCGTAGGGTGACCGTGCTCATTGGAATTTTCCCCCTTTTTGCAGCTGTTTTCATTATAGGAGCCGTTTTGAAAATGTCAATTTTTCATGCCGGAGAACGCGATGCCTTCGGTGATCTGCTTCTCACAGCAGAAATAGAGGATCAAAATGGGCAATAGCGCGCAGACCGTACCGGCCATGACCACGCTGTATTCCATGGAATACTGGCTGCGGAACAGGCTCAGACCCAGCTGCACCGTCCGCTTTTCCGGCGTCTGCAGGTAGATCAGCGGAGCCAGATAGTCGTTCCATACCTTGATGAAGGTGAAGATCACCAGCGCGGAAATGGCGGACTTGGACAGGGGCAGCATGATCCGGGTGAAGATACGGACGTGACCGCATCCGTCGATGATGGCCGCTTCGCTCAATTCCTTGGGCAGGCTCATGAAGAACTGCCGCAGCAGGAAAATGCCGAAGGAGCTGAAAAGCTGCAGGAGGATCAGCGCCAGATGGGTGTCGTACAAGTGCATCTTCGAGATCAGGATGAACTGCGGGATCATGACCGCCGTCCACGGGATCATCATGGTGCTGATGAACAGGCCGAAGAAGAAGTTCTTCAGGGGCACTTCCATGCGGGCGAAGGCGTAGGCCGCCATTGCCGACACCAGAAACTGCAGTGCCGTGGCCACCACGGTGATCTTGATGGTGTTAAGGTAGTATTGCAGGAAGTTGATCTCCGTCCACACCCGGACGTAGTTGTTCCAGTTGGGCGGGATGGGAATGTAGAACATGGACTTGGTAAACACGTCCGTGTCCTGCTTAAAGGACGAGGTGAACATATAGAAAAACGGGAATGCCATGACAAAAATCAGAAGAGCCAGTGCCAGCGCCAGAAGAATGAGGCGCACGATGCGGGCAGCTCCATGCTTTTTCATTTCCGACGCCTCCTTAATCGTAATTGACCCATTTCTTTTGCAGTACAAACTGGATCAGGGTGATGACCATGATAATGGCGAACAGCGTGTAGGCGATGGCCGAAGCATAGCCCATCTTCACGTTGACGAAGCCCTCGGTGTAGATGCGGAAGACCAGCACGTTGGTCGCCCGTCCGGGGCCGCCCTCGGTCAGGATGTTGATAAGGTCGAACTCCTGGAACGCCGCGATGATGATCGTGACCAGACACAGGAAAATGGTGGGGGAGAGCATGGGTACGGTAATGTTGGTGAAGCACTGACGCTTGGTAGCGCCGTCGATCTCCGCCGATTCATACAGATATTTGGGGATCCCCTGCAGACCGGCCAGCAGGATGATCATGTAATAGCCGAAGTTTTTCCAGATGGCGACGATAATTACGGAATACAGCGCCCAGTTTTGATCCAGAAGCCATCCGGGCGGGTTGGAAATGCCCACCATGCGCAAAAGCTGGTTCAGCGGGCCGCTGGGGGCAAGGATCAGGTTCCATACGGTAGCAACGGAAACCATGGAGGTCAGGTAAGGAAAAAAGCAGATGGTACGCAGCGCCGTTTTGCCGCGAATTTTGGAATTGAGCAGCATCGCCACCAGCAGGGCGACGATCAGCACGCCGGGCGTAAATAAAAGGGCGTAGATCAGGTTGTTGGTCAGGGCGATCTGAAAATAGCTGTCCTTGGTAAAAAGACGGATATAGTTGGCAAGGCCGTTGAACTTCAGCGCAGCGCCCGCGTTGCGGTTGCTGGTAAAGCTGAGCAGCAGACCATAGACCATGGGGTAGGCCATAAACAGCAGAAACAGGATCAGGGCGGGAGCAATAAAGGCCAGACCCAGAAGTTTCTCTTTTTTGCGGAATGTCAGGGCTCTCATCCGGACACACTCCTTCATTTGATAAGGCACGGGGGTGGACGGAAACCGCCCACCCCGCGCTTGTTTCAGGCTTTGGGAGCCTTATTTGTAGCTGTCCAGAATTTCTTCGCGGCGCTCGATCATGTGAGCTTCGAAGTCTTCCAGGCTTTCCTGCTCGGTCAGGTAGAGCTTGCGTTCTTCGCCGAAAGCGGTGGAAAGTTCGGAATAACCGGCCACGGAGGGAGCTTCCAGAGTGATGGTGGTATCCAGCAGCGTGGCGGCGCCGGGCACACCGGCAGCCTCGGCGAAGGAAGCCTTTACCGCGTCGTTGGCGAAGGCGGGCAGCACGCCCTGACCAGCCAGATAAACGTTGGCTTCTTCGCCGGCCATGAACTGCACAAAGCGGAACGCTTCGTCAGGATGCTGGCTGTTCTTGCCGACCGCGATGAAGGTGCTCAGACCGCCGGGGCTCACGATGTCGCCGGTGGTGTCGAAGGCGGGCAGGTAGGTCACGTCCCAGTCAGGCAGCTCGATGCCCTGAGCCTGATAGTCCTTCAGCATGGAGATGGTCCATTCGCCGTTGATCAGCATACCGGTGGTGCCCAGGCAGAAGAACTTCAGCCAGTCGATGCTCTCGGCAGTCTGCTGCGCGAAGCTCATGTGGCTCTTGTCCACGTTCATAACATCGTTCCAGATGCTGACCCATTCCTTTATAGCGGACAGATCGTCATCCAGCAGGTTGGAGCCGCGCTGATAGGCAGACAGGGGAGCACCGAGCCAGTCAGCCAGGAAACCGCCCCAGTACTGGGTGCCGTCTTCTTCATAGGTCAGCTGCTTGGCCAGTTCACGGTACTCGTCCCAGGTGATCTTTTCGGGATAGGCGATGCCCTTCTTGTCGAACAGGGTCTTGTTGTAGTACAGGGAGTACAGGGTGCTGCGGTAGGGCACGCCGTAGTACTCGTCTTCGAACAGGGTCTCGCTGATGATGGGGCCATAGGCGCTCATGTCGATGCCGGCGGCTTCGATGCGCTCCTTCAGGGGCAGCAGACCGTCCAGCGTGACCAGATTCAGCACGGTGGCCTGGCTGTCGCAACTGACCAGATCCATATCGGTGGAGCCGGCGGAGGCCATCACGACGATCTTCTGGTTGTGGTCATCATGGTTGACGAAGGTGGGGATGATCTCGATGTCGGGGTTCTGCTCGTTGAACAGATCGATCAGAGCGGTCATGTAGCTCTGTTCATCGGTCCAGCCGTAGTAGTGGAGGGTGACCTTCCCGGTGCTTTCGGCGGCACAGAGAGTCAGCGGCATGATCGCCAGGATCAACGCCAGCAGAATGGAACAGATCTTTTTCATTGCGAAAAAACCTCCTATAGAATTTGTACGTGACGCATCCGCGTCCCTTGGTCTGTCGATATAATAACCAGATAACACATCCAAATCAAGTTGAAAAAAATGGTTTGGATTACGCCTGAATATACAAGGGATGAGAAAAAATCAACCCTGTATGAGAAGGAAAGAAACCGTCTCATTGTAGTATAAAAAGAAGGAAACACACCAAAAAGTACAAAAAGAAGGCGCGGCAGCGCAGTCTGCGCCTCCGGCAATAAAAAGGAGAAAAAGAATGAGAAAGAATAAGCCCGTTTCCACCCGCCGAAGCTCTTTTTCTTTGGCGGCCATGCTGGTGGGCATTTGTTTGAGCTTTTTGGGGATCATTTTTATTTCCGTCATTTATATTGCCAAGGATTATTACGCCTATAACTCTGTGTATGCCTTTTTCGGCATCGACAGTCAGACGCTTCTGTGGCTGATGGGACTACCAGTGGGCCAGATGACGCTGCTGCGGCTCCTGAATTTCTCCCACGCCTGTTTTATCGTCTGCTCGGTGATGTTCGCGATGTCGTTTTCGTCGCTGCTGCCGGAGCGGGTGGCCCGGTTTCTGGGCTGGCTGATCGGCGCGATTTGGCTGGTGCAGGTCGTGTTTCTGGATCCCCAATTTCTCAGCTGGCTCTACATGGAACGGATCGGAGTCTTTGACAACGTGCGCTTCTTCCGGGGCTTTTACCGCTGGCTGGTGCGGCTGCTGCGGTGGTTTTCCGTCGGATGGATCCTGTTCGCCGCCGGGCTTTTGGTCGGCGCGTTTTTCCGCACTCCCGCTTCCCTGCGGACGGGCACGGCGCTGGTGGCGCTGCTTTTCAGCTGTCTGGCCTTCCTGTATATTTATCTGTTCAGCTGGCTGCCGGTGCAGGCGCTGTGGATGTCCCGGGTAGCGGACTATATCAGCTTTGAATCCCTGCCCATTTACAAGCCAACCGCCTTCAATATTTACGCCCGGACGCTGACGTTCCTGCTGATGGGACTGTTTTTCTTCGCCGCGGCGTGGATGATCCTGAAAAATTCCCGCAATTCCCGGTACGACCGTATTTTCCGCAGCAAGGTCTCCGCCGTGGATGTGGTGTCCCGGGTCTTCTGCCATTACCTGAAAAATGAACTGCTTTCCCAGCAGGCGGAGCTGAAGCTGTTGGAGGTGAAGGTCCAGCCGGAGTTGAAGGAGGACGTGCGCTTTATCATGCAGCGCAACGACGACATCTACCGGCGCTTGACCACGGTACGAGAGACCATGAAGCAAAAAAAGACGGTGCTGAGCCGTCTGGAACTGACAGAGCTTCTTCGGAAGGGCGTGGACGGGATGAATATACCGGAGGGCGTGGAGCTTCGGCTGCGATCGCCGGATGAGCTTGTATGGGTGTGCTGCAACCGGGAGCAGATGATGGAGGTGCTGCAATGCCTGATCCAGAACGCACTGGAATCCGACCGGGACGAAATTCTGAACCTGATCGACGTGCATCTGGAGGTGCAGCGGCGCTACGCCAGCATCGTGGTCAGCAACGACGGCCCGCGGATCGATAAGGATCAGTGGAATCAAATTTTCGACCCCTTTTTTTCCACCAAGCCCGCTCAGCGGAACTGGGGTCTGGGGCTGGCGCTGTGCCGGAATATCGTAACGCTCCATAAGGGGCGCATCTGGATGGACGAGCAAACCATCGACGGCAAGGTGATGACTTCATTCCATATCCTGCTGCCGCTGGCCCGATAAACAAATCAAAAGACCGCCCGCCGGGGGAGGAACCCCGACGGGCGGTTTCAAATTGTTGAAAAAGTGGAGGTGCAGGAGACAGTGCTGCCACTCAATCGTCGCATGGACTACTGCCGTAGTCCATGCTCGTTTCGTGTCACACCTGCGGGTCGCTAACCGCCTACGGCGGTTGTGCCCA
>ERZ772883.564-NODE-564-length-37059-cov-8.386985_pt1 | contig 37059 bp, 33 predicted proteins | sample MGYA00580575_ERZ772883 | MGnify/ENA primary metagenome ERZ772883 (study PRJEB29015, sample SAMEA2737666) | human gut metagenome | biome: human gut; feature: human-associated habitat; material: faeces | place: China | collected 2012 ...
ATATCCAATGCATCATGAATCGCCTCTATGAAACCGAAATACAAGTTGATAGTATCAAGCAAGTAAATGCAGCAAATCTTTCAGTACTCGAAGGTAGAGAACCACAGTTTGAGAATATGGTACAGTTCTTCACAGAGAACCAGTTCTCGCTTCTGAAAGCTATAGCCAAGGATAGCATTGTTGCCAAGCCTACCTCTGGCAAGTTCATCAAGGAGCACAAGCTGAGTGGAGCCAGCAGCGTAAAGGCTGCCCTCAAAATCTTGGAAGACAAGGAATTAGTATATAGGACTAATGAAGGATACGTCATCTACGACAGATTCATGGATCTGTGGTTAAAGAGAATATAAACAAAAAAATGTGCTTTAAACGTGCGGAATGTGTCTAAAAAAGACAGATTCCGCACGTTTAAAGCACATTTCTCTCCTAGAAAGCCGTACATCTTACAATGATTACGACCATGGGGTTATCCGACAATCCTTATGCCTGGGATGTTCAGTCGGCAGTAACAATGAATGACTTGTTTGTTCTCTAAACGTCCTAACTATATTAAGCTGGAGGAGATGGCAACAGAATCTGTTCTGAAAGCATTCTGCAAGGCATTAAAGATAAAGCTCGTAAAAGAGCGCCTCCCTTTACGTGATTTGAACGATGCTTGGGAATATCTTCACAACTACACTATGGATATGTAGATTCCCTAACTGCTTTAACAAGCCAGAGAATATGGTTGATTAAGTAAGAGAATATGGTTGAATAAACTTACGGATATAGCATATCGGGTTAACGGAGATAGTTTATCGGGGTAGCGGATACTGTTTCTTGGGTAAGAGGATACTGCTTCTCGGAGTTTGCCACTAGGCTCAGCAGCTCTGCTGAGCCTAGTGGCAACACCTTATTGTTGTACAACAACAAAATCTTAGTAGAACAACTATGGCAGCAAACGCCTCAAATACAGTAGCCATAGTCGTAGAATTCCAAATTAGAAGAATTCTACTTATAAATTTTGTGAAGTCCATCAGCTGATTGTAATTCCATAATCACATCATCAACAATATACAAATCACTCATTAGATAGAGCAAAGAACGTTCATCATGGAGTAGTTCGTTGGTCTTACTCATTTGAAAAATATCAAACGCTCTTTCTGGAGAAATATCCAACCGGTTTGCCAACAAAGTACATATTCTACCTATCTTCATCCAAAGCTGTGAATCTCTTAACATGACTTTACCTCCTTTCTTGCTAAATCATTTAACGGCTCCACAGATATGAAATGTAAGCTATCATCAAGTATATTTTGAGAGATAATACATATTTGATTATTCGGTTGATGCTCAGACAATCGTTTCAAAGCATATTCCATAGAAATATCTCCATTTAAATAATCTTCTATCGTTGTAATGACTCGGTCATCGGCAATACCACCTTCAACGTAATCATATTCTCTCCAGGGCATCTCTCCAGCTCTACTTTTTACTATAAATTTGAGCCATTCATTATCGTAAGCCGTGAATATTTTACAACGAGCATTTTGCTTAATGTAATTTTCGTCTAGTTCATAAATATTTAGCCATTGCGGCAAACCCAAGTTCACAACTCTTTTTGCCCAACTGATAGCCTGATCACGAATGTCTGTAACATAAAATCCCTTACCGAAATCGAGATTATCTCGTCCGATATGACAAAGTGGATATTCCACTATTCGAGTTGCTCCATGAAAAACCGTACGCATTGTTATTAATTATTTGCTGTTTCCAGACGACGAAGTGCAGTTTGTAAAGCTGCTACAACATAATCTTTACTCTGTGTATGAAGGGCATCAAGTCTTGTGGTAAGACCATGTATCAGTCCAACCTTTTTCATCCGCAAATACATTTCTTGCCTACTGCATCCTTCTGCCTTTGCAGTAAGATCGACGCACATCGTTGCAAAAGCCAATGCCTGTTGAGTTTCTGCTGTACCCATAAATTTATGTTTTATATTAAACGATGATGCAAAGATACTACTTTCTTTTGGAAATACAATTATTATCTGCAACTTTTTAAACGAAAAAACGAACTTTTCTTTAATATTCTGATTTAACAGAGGTTAGACTGACCTTCTTTGTTTCAAGAGATAGAAAAGCATTGCCTCCTAAGCACAGCCGTCAGTTTATAGTTTCTTAAGTAAGAAAATATAGCTTCTCGAAGATTGTCACTAGGCTCAGCAGCTCTGCTGACTATAGCAGAAACACCTATAATCGCACGACAACAATTCTCTTGTGATACAACATCATCAACATTATATAAGAGAATAAGGAACGTTCTTCATAGAACTATCCTTTGACTTTTAAAGATAAGCAAGAGGGCTGTGCAGACAAACTAAAAAAGAACAGAAGCAAGGCAAAAAGAAAATTTTTCCTTTAAATTTCTGGGTTTTATTTTGCTATTTCAATAATTATTCTTATCTTTGCAGTTGGAATCTAATCACACTATTGTGAGGACTTCCATATTTTTGATGGTTAAATTAGCGTTTGCTATTCGGTCATGCAAATTGGAACGTAGGAAATTTCAAAAAGAGCATTAGAAACGACAGATAGTGAACGTCCGCTATATCGTGGGCGTTACTTGTTGTTCTAATCAGCTTTTCCTACGGCTGCAATTTGGACAAGTTTCGTCCACGTGTTTGTATCCGTAGGTTATGTAGAACGATGGCTTCGCAATCTATCCAGTCAACTAATTTAATAACATTAAAAGCTTAGCTATCGGCATAACGGGCAATTTTTATGAAAAAGTTACATTTTTCTCTTTTGGCGATTCTTTTCGCCTTATTTGCAATGGTGTCTTTCACTGCTTGTTCTTCAGATGACGAAGACACGCCTTCCACAGAAGATGTCCAGACATACATCATTGGAATGTGGCAACCTACACATGTAACAGGCTATGACTGGGATGAAAATGACAAGCCTGCTAAAGTAGATAAGGACATAGACATTGATGATGTTATCTCTTTCGAATTCAAGCAAGGTGGCACTTTCAATGAGTATTGTTGGACTGGAAACAAATGGAAAATAGAGTGTTCCGGAGAAGCCTATTCTATCTCAGGCAACAAATTAACTACATACGAAGAAGATGGCACCAATGTTTTAGATGTGTATACCATACAGAGTATTAATTCGACAACTATGGTTTTAAAATACAATCTGGATGGCAACGCCTCATATCCTAGCACTATCACATTCAAGAAGATTAAATAATCAAAAGATTGAATCATAAATGGCAGAAAGTTGAGTATGTACCTCAACTTTCTGCCATTTTCTTTTGCATATTCAAGAAATAGTTGTACCTTTGCCTTTACAATAAGGCTGTAACACAAAAGATGTAATGGCGTATAAAACTAAGTAACAAGAAATTAGAAAATCTTTTCATTTACCAAAGGATATGAAAGTTCTGAGTATTTCTGCGATAGAGAGGTGGTAACAAAGACCTTGATGTTGCACTAAAGAATGGAAGGAATAAGAGCTAAAATCAGTAGCATCATGAAAGAACCCGGCAAGAAATATAACGATGAAGACAACATGCTCGTCAACGACTTGCGTTCCATCGTCAGCAAGGCTCGCAGCAAAGCATTTGCTGCCGTCAATTATTCTCTGGTGGAAAGAAACTGGAGAATAGGACAACGTATTGTGGAACAGGAACAGAACGGAGCATCACGTGCTGAATACGGAAAGCATGTGATAGAGGTCGCTTCGGCTGCTCTTACGAAGGAATTCGGGAAGGGATTCTCCGAGACTAACATAAAGAGTTACAGACGTTTCTATAACTTTTTTCCGGATTTAGGAATTGGGCAGGCAGTGCCTGCCCAATTGGAAAAACAAAAACAGCAGGCAGTGCCTGCCATATTTACCGCACTTGTAAAAGAGGAGTATCAAACTCACTTTACAAATTTGAATATCCTTCCTTGGACCCACTACGAGCGTCTCATCCGTGTAGAAGATAAACAAGCTCGTGAATGGTATGCAAAGGAAGCGTTCAACGAAGGTTGGAGTTACCGAACCCTCAACCGCAATATCAACACCTTATATTATGAACGTCTTCTTATGTCAACGAAGAAGCAACCTGTCGTTGACGAGATGCAAGACAAGACAAAGGCTTATCAGCAAGACAAACTCGAATACATCAAATCACCAGTTGTCTTGGAATTCCTTGGATTACCAGAAGACACCTCCCTCGCTGAATCAAAATTAGAGACTGCCATCATCAATAATCTAGAGAAGTTCTTGATGGAAATGGGAAAGGGATATGCACTCGTGGCTCGTCAGCAACATATCCGAACCGAGGAAAACGACTACTACATCGATCTGGTATTTTACAATTACCTCATCAAATCATTTATTTTGGTCGATTTGAAGGTAAATCGCATCACTTACCAGGATGTAGGACAGATGGATATGTATCTTCAGATGTACGACAAGATGAAAAAAGGACCAGACGACAACCCTACAATCGGCATCATCCTTTGTACCGAAACAGATTCGGATGTGGCACGATACTCTACCCTCGCCAAAAACGACCAGATGTTCGCAGCAAAATACAAGCTTTACCTACCAGACAAGGAAGACTTGAGAAGAGAAATCGAACGACAGAAGGAACTGTATCTAATGGCTCATCCTGAAGAAAACGAAAAAGAGTAATTCTTCTGGCAGTATCAAAATAATTAGAAGGAACCATTACAAAAAGGTCAGGCACTGTCTGACCTTTTTTAATATCATTTTCCGTATAACTATCCATTTATCTATAAAATCATTACTTTTTCTTGCATAAAGTTTGTAATTTCCGATATTTATGCTTACCTTTGCCGTTGTTAAGAGGGAACTCGTAACACATTACAAAATATCTTATCATAAAAATAAGAAAGGAAATAGCGAATGGAACTGAAAGAGACTTTCCAAAAAGTGAAGGCAGCTAGCAAAACACTTGGTTTGCTAACTGATGAACAACGTAATGAAATTCTGCAGGCGGTGGCAGATGCTATCATCGCTGAGACTCCTGCGCTCCTTGCAGCAAATGCAGAAGACTTGTCGAAGATGGACAAGGCGAACCCGCTCTACGACCGATTGCAACTCACAGAGCAGCGACTCCAGGTTATTGCTTCGGATATGAGACACGTAAGTACCCTGCCCTCACCGCTCGGAAGAGTTCTCAAAGACAAAACACTCGAAAATGGTTTGCATCTGCAGCGAGTTGCCGTTCCATTCGGAGTTATCGGTATGATTTATGAAGCCCGTCCTAATGTGACTTACGATGTTTTCTCCCTCTGTTTCAAGAGTGGAAATGCGTGCGTACTGAAAGGTGGAAGGGATGCAAACGCCTCAAACTCAGCGGGTGTCGAACTTATCCACAGGGTGTTGATAACTTTTGGTATTGATCCGAATGTTGTTACACTCCTCCCTGCTACACATGAAGCTACCGGCGAAATGCTGAATGCTGTAGGCTATATCGACCTCTGCATTCCTCGTGGAGGAAAGAAGCTTATCAACTTCGTCCGTGATACTGCCAAAGTTCCGGTTATCGAAACCGGAGCCGGTGTGGTACACTGTTACTTCGACAAGGATGGCGACCTGGAGATGGGCAAGCGCATCATCACCAATGCCAAGTGCCGAAGAGTGAGCGTATGCAATGCACTCGACTGTCTGCTGATTCACGAAAGCAGATTAAACGACCTCCCTGCCCTCTGCGAAGGTCTCGCAGAAAAACAAACCAAGATTCATGCAGATGCTAAGGCTTACGAAGCTTTAAAGGGTCACTATCCTGACACCTTATTATATAAGGCGGAGGAAAGCGAAGCGAAGATGAAGGAAACTGATACTAACGTGAAGAGCATCTGGAACACCGAATGGCTCAGCATGCAGATGGGTATCAAGACCGTAGCTTCGGAAGATGAGGCGCTCGACCATATCGCTACCTACGGAAGCGGACATAGCGAGAGCATTGTTTCCAATGATGAAACTGCCCAGAAGAAATTCCAGGCGATGGTAGATGCAGCCTGCGTTTATGTGAATGCTCCAACCAGTTTCACCGATGGCGCACAGTTCGGATTGGGCGCAGAGATTGGCATCAGTACCCAAAAGCTTGGAGCACGCGGACCAATGGCGCTAGAAGAGATTACCACCTACAAGTGGTTGATTACTGGCCAGGGACAGACAAGAGCCTAACAAGACCCGCTCCGTACCCTCTCCGTACCCTCTCCGTACCAAGTCTTAGTTTCTGCCATGTTTGCAAGGTTTGCATGCAAACTTTGCAAACATCAAGATTCAAGAAGAAAGAACCAAGAGCAATATATATCAGAAATAATAAACAAAAAAAACGAAATAACAATGAAGACATTCTTTAATGTTGAAGACCTTGGCGACCTGAAAGCAGCGCTCGCCGAGGCACAGGAAGTAAAAGCAAACCGTTTCGGTTATCAGGAGTTGGGCAAGAACAAAACCTTGCTGATGATATTCTTCAATAACAGTCTCCGTACCCGACTGAGTACACAGAAGGCTGCGATGAACCTGGGCATGAATGTAATCGTGCTTGATGTGAATGCCGGTGCATGGAAACTGGAGACAGAGCGTGGCGTTATCATGGATGGCGACAAGAGCGAGCACCTGCTGGAGGCTATCCCTGTAATGGGTAGCTTCTGCGACCTTATCGGTGTTCGTAGCTTTGCCGGTTTGAAAGACCGAGAATATGATTATGCCGAAACCATCGTAAACCAGTTTGTAAAGTACAGCGGTCGCCCAGTCTTCGCTATGGAGACTGCTACCGTTCACCCACTCCAGGCATTCGCCGACCTCATCACCATTGAGGAGCATAAGAAGGTGGCTCGTCCTAAGGTAGTCCTGACCTGGGCTCCTCATTGCCGTGCCTTGCCTCAGGCTGTGCCAAACTCATTCGCCCAATGGATGAACGCAGCCGATGTAGATTTCGTAGTTACTCACCCTGAGGGATACGAACTCGATCCTAAGTTCGTGGGCAACGCCAAGGTGGAGTACGACCAGAAGAAGGCGCTGGAAGGTGCAGACTTCGTTTATGCCAAGAACTGGAGCTGTCCGGGCGTGAAAGACCCAGCACAGTATGGCGAAATCCTGAGCAAGGATATGAGCTGGACCATCGACGAGGAGCACATGAGCTGGACCAACGATGGTTGCTTCATGCACTGTCTGCCAGTTCGCCGTGGCTTGATTGTAACCGATGATGTCATTGAAAGCAAGAACAGTCTGGTGATTCCAGAGGCAGCCAACCGTGAGATTTCAGCCGAGGTTGTCATCAAGCGCATGCTTGAATCACTTTAAAGCAGGATATAAGAAAGAGATTGAGGGTGTGTCATAAGTTCATGACACACCCTCTTTTTCGTTCTACTCCACATCATCCTATCCCCATTTCTCGGTATTTTCATCTTTTCATCCTGTCTATATTCTTATATCTCAGATATTATCCGTACCTTTGCTGGCGAAAAAAGAAAAACAAGATGGACAAATACATAATATTATCACCAGAAGCTAAGGGGACGTTCAATGACCGTCTCAATTTTCTGTATCTGAAACTAGGTAACTATCTCGATACAGAGAAACTGGAAAATCGTACTCTGCAATATTGTAAAGTATTCCTCAGCGACGCCCAGAACCAGACTCAGGATTTAGAAGAGTCACTCCTTTATCAGGAGTATCTGAAAGGCACAAACCTCACTATCGTGGAACAGACTCCACTGAATGGCAGCAAGGTGAGTCTGCTGATCAAGACTACTGATGATGCTACCCCTATCTTATTCCATAGTCTTCGCCTCACAGAGGAAGAAGCGAAGGGAAAGGATTCATACGAACAGACCCGAATGCTATTCGACAAATACCTGCAACTTATCGCCGGTACAGATATGACGATGGAGCGCAACCTGGTAAGAACATGGATATACGTAACTCATATCGATGTAAACTATCAGGGAGTAGTAGAAGCGCGCAATGATGTTTTCGACCAGCAAGGTCTGACGGCAGAGACCCATTATATAGCCAGTACAGGCATCGGCGGAGCAACATCCGTACGTCATGCATCTGTAGCTATCGACTTTCTGACCGTTCCCGGCATCAGGGAAGAAGACAAGCAATATCTCCAGGCACTCAACCATCTGAATCCTACTCACGAATACGGAGTAGCCTTTGAACGGGGAACCAGCCTTTCTCTGCCCCAGAAGAAACAATATTTCATATCAGGAACAGCCAGCATAGATAAAGATGGAGCAGTTGTATACGAAGGCGATATTATAAGACAAACCGGCAGATTGCTCGAGAACATCGGTGCTTTATTGAAGGATGGCGATGCGATGATGAACGATATCCAATACTTTATCATCTACCTGCGCGACATCTCAGACTATCATACCGTAGAGCAACTGATGAATCAGTTTTACCCTCAGATACCACATATCATAGTAGAGGCAAGAGTATGCAGACCGGGCTGGCTGATAGAAATGGAATGCATTGCAGAAAAACAAGAACAGAAATAAATGCTGATAAATGCAGAAATTTACTTTCAAAGAGTAAGTTTCTGCATTTTTTATGATTCATTCTAATATATTTTTATTACCTTTGCCCCTGATAAGTTGCACCTTGGCAAAGAGTAAATGCTAAAACTTCACTACTTATACAAAACAAGATGCACAGATATAAAAACATATAAATCGACAAAAATGAGTGAACAGCAAACAAGCCAGTCTAGTTTTGGCATATATTCGTTATATGTATTGGGAGCCATCGCATGCTTTGTGTTCTTCCAATTCTTCTATCCCTACCATCTGTTTTATCAGGAGCAGAACCAACTGTTTCTGTCATCATGGGATTATCTGACTACTTATCTGGACAAACCGGGATGGCTGGCCTGTCTGGCAGGCGATTTCCTGACCCAGTTTTATTATTTCCGCTATGCCGGTCCTATCATCCTTACCCTCTGTATTCTTATTACGGGACATAATGTAAAATGCGCAGTAAGAGATGCAGACATCCAAGGGAAAAAGACGGCACATATCGTAGCCTTCATCATGATGATCCTATTGGTATGTTTCAGTTTTCACTACGACTACCGACTTTGCAGCATTCTGGCAATAGCAGGTGGTGCCAGTGTGTTCCGTGTCAGCACCAAGCTGCTCACTTCCACCCGAATGTTTCTCAAGAAGATAGAGAAGATGGACGACAATCCTTCTGCCGCAGCAGGTTTGGGAACAGCGCATTGGATTACCGCCTTCAGCATCATTGTTTCCGTATTCGTATGCCACTGGTTCTTTGGAAATGGAGTATGGATTTATGGAGCGCTGGTATTTACAGGATGTCTTTCCCACATCAAGAAAGTGGGAACCTACTATCGCCTGGCTGCCCTCGTGATTCCTTTCTTCCTGCTGATGCTGTCCAAGCGACTCTACTTCTGCGATTTCCAGACCCTTTATACCTATCCGGGTATCGGAAAACTGGTAAAACCGCAAATGGATCTGGAGAAAACATTTGCGGTAGACTGTGAATATTACTTCGGTAATTATAATAAGGTTATCAACATCGTAGAAAAGACGGAAAATCCAGACCCATACATGAAGTTCTACTATAACCTCGTGATGGCGCAAAACGGATATCTTCCAGACAACCTGCTGAGATTCCAGAGCAACAACCTGGGTACATTCGATAAACTGGGACCAGACACCCCAACCCTCACCATCAAGACCCTGAACGAGCTGTATTGGGTTCTAGGCGACATGACATTCTGCGAACGTGCCACAATGCTTGCCAATGTCTGCTCTCCGAATAACCGGAATATCAGAATGGTAAAGCGACTTGCCGAAATCAATCTGGTGAAGGGCGACTACGCTGCAACCCGCAAATATCTCCGTATCCTGCAAAAAACCTTCGTATGGAGCAGATGGGCAAACCGTGCCTTCTCATCACTTGGCAGAAAAGCAACAACTGATGAAAAAGCCCTCTTGCAACAATACATAGAAAAGCGCCCGTTCATCAACCGGAAGGATACGCTACGACTAAACGAGAATTGCCACACCATCATGTGCGAACTGGCAGAAAGTAATCCAAACAACAATATCGCCATCGACTACATGCTCTGTAGCGATCTCCTTCTGAAAGACATGGAAACCTTCAAGCGGGATTATGATACTTATTATCTCAAACAGAAAAACGTTTCCTACGAACGCCTGTATCAGGAGGCTCTCATGATTTATCTGGCGGGAACCAAGGCTAAGCCGGAAGAATGGGCAAAATATATCAAGCGTCAAGATATTCTGAAACGTTTCTATCAGTATAATGAAGAACGGGGGAACCAGGCATTCAGCGATACCTACTGGTATTACTTCGACAAGGCAGAGGTGCCTAAGTTGAACATCAACTGAGGAAATAATTGACGCAAACTGTTTATTAAAGAAGAAAAATGAAATACAAGAATATCCTATACAGTGCCATGGCGGGCATACTGCTGCTCGCCTCATGTGCCCAGACTCACGAGAATGCTGAGCAGGTAAACCATCTGCCCAACATGTATCCCGACTATGCCGATGTAACGATTCCGGTCAATATCGCTCCTCTCAACTTCGAGATACGCGACAAGAACCTTACCAACATCGAAACCACACTCACGATTGAGGGAGCAGATGCCAACGATGCAGCCAACACTCTTACTGCCACCAGCAACAGCCAGAATCTGAAGTTTGATATGGACGACTGGAAGGCTTTCCTGCAAAAGGCTGTGGGCAAGAATATCAAGGTTCAGATATATTCAAAGAGCAATGAGGGAGAATGGACGGCGTTCAAACCCTTCACCTGGCAGGTAGTGAGCGACAGTCTGGATGCTTATCTCACCTACCGACTGATAGAACCCGATTACGAAGTATGGAACAAGATACAGATTAAGCAGCGCTGCATAGAGAATTGGCAGGAGAAGATTCTCGCCGACCACAATCTGCAGGAAAACCGCTGTATGAACTGTCATGCTTTTGGCAACCAGGATCCCAACCTCAGTATGGTATATATAAGAGGTGAAGGCGGAGGAGCCATTCTTAACCGCAATGGCAAGCTGCGCAAGCTGAACCTGAAGAACGCCAACATGATTTCTTCAAGTGTATATTACGGTTTCAGTCCATCGGGCAAATACGTAACGTTCTCTACCAATATCATCATTCCTGCCTTCCATGCCAACGCCGACAAACGACTGGAAGTATATGATTCGAAGAGCGATGTATATGTTGCCGATCTCGACAACAACCGCATCATCTCTTCACCGCTTACCTCCGACAGTACACATCTGGAGACATTTCCTACTTTCTCACCGGACGGGAAATACGTTTATTACTGCGTAGCTAACAGAAAGGGACTTGAAAGTACAAACCTGAAGGGATTGAAATATTCGCTGGTCCGCATCCCGTTCGATGAAAAGACAGGGAGTTTCGGAACCGAGGTAGATACTCTTTACAAGGAGCGTTCAGTCTGCCATCCTAAGATAAGTCCTGACGGCAGATACTGTCTCTTTACGGTAGCCGATTACGGCACCTTCCCTATCTGGCATCCCGAGGCAGACCTCTATATGATGGACTTACAGACAGGAAAAGTGGATAGCCTCAGCATGGTAAACAGCGACAAGAGCGATACCTATCACAGTTGGTCGCATACCGGCAGATGGTTTGTCTTTGCCAGTAAACGTGACGATGGACTTTACGGCAAGCCTTACTTCTGCTATGTAGACCGCCAGGGCAAGGCTCACAAGCCTTTTGTTCTTCCACAGAGGGAACCAACCTTCTACGATGATTGCCTGAAGAGTTTCAACATACCGGAGTTGAGCCGCGGCCCCGTTCCATTCGATGCCATCGACATCGAGAATGTAATGAAGCAAGAAGCTGAAAAGTTCAAATAAGAAAACAAAAACGCTCCTGTTACCATATTGCAACAGGAGCGTTTTTTATAAATATTCATTTGAATTCTTCACTCTTCGTTCTTCACTTACTTAACCTTAGTCGGAATCCTCTTATCACTCATGATTTCATTTCCTGCCGCACGGGCATCCAGTTCTACAGGCTTGGATGTGAAATCTGGGGTATTATAGGAATCCAGCAACTCATCGTAGTACTTCTTCGGATTGCGCTGAGGCAAGAGGAACGGCTTGCTAACATTGCCCTTATCATCAATGCAGGCGAGGTAAAGACGGGTATAGAGTCCGTCGCCACGGCGGGATGTAAAGACAAACCAATGTGAATCCCTGCTCCAGTTGTGCCAACTGTCCGTATTCTTACTATTGGCTGCAGCCAGAGGCTTAGCCTGACCTGTCTTCAAATCCAGCAACCAGTTATCCGCTTCTTTATGCCAGATAGGGAAACAGCCATAATCACTCATTGTAAACATGATGTACCTGCCATCATACGAAGGACGTGGATGGGTAGCACTCTTGCCCAGTTCACGTGCATTGAAGATGGTATCCACCTTGTTGCCAAACTTACCCGTAGCCGCATCAAACCCTATCTTGCAGATATTATACTTGATATCCTTGTAACCGCATGGGATAGGCTCTGCGATAGAAGAGCAGAAGTAGAGCGTCTTGCCATCAGGCGAGAATACCGGATAAGTCTCGTAATGGTCTTTCGTCATCAGGAGAGAATCCAATATCAACTCATGGGTTGATGGCTGATAAACGAAGACATCCGATGCCTGGTCGAAGACTTCAATTCGCTCATCCTTCACGGCATGGAAACTCTGATGGGTGGTATTGGTACTGTAGGCGCAATACTTGCCCGACGGATGCCAGTAAGGATAAACCATCGAGCCCTTCAGGGAATCATTCTTAGCCTTCAGCCACTCCCGCTTTCCGTTCTGAGAAACCAAGGTAGCACCATGGTCACCACGCACATGGAAGGTAAACTGATCGGGATTGGTTCTGTTTGCCGTATGACAATTGAGACAGGCACCCGGTGCTGCGGTATTCTCAAGGATTGCCGTTTCCTCAAAGTTACTCAAGTTGCGCTGATAGATGCCCAACTTGCCATACACCTCATAACCTGGAGCTATGCGACGATAAGTCAAGCCCCAGTCCTTCAGTTCGTATGGGCTGACATGGATATCGAAGTCCTGATACTTGAACCTTTCACCATTTTTCAATACATACACTGAGACGGTGAGTTTTTCACCCTTGTTCTTTTTCAAGAAATCATGCCATTCATCTACCTCAAACTCCGCATACTTCTTGTCGTAAGAATATAGCCCCTCTATGGTTTTCGGACCATGCACACATACATACATATCCTCAATATCCTCGTCCGCCATATTAAAATCGAGCGGTGCGATATTAGCAGGAACTGTAACCCCAACATAATCGGGGAATATCTTAGGGAATTGATTGATTTCCTTGGCATCTTTCCACGGCGAAGGGTAACAACATGCACTAAGCGAAGCCATCACCACACCAACCAACAGAGAGCACAATAAAGATTTTATCGTTTTCATTTTCTAACCAAATATTATCAACGTGTATTATGCACTAATTATCAGCAAGATTGCCAACTTAACATTTAACACTTAACATTCAACATTAATATATAGTTTTCTTCTCCTCCTTCTTAGCTTCCTCCTTGTCTTGTATCACCATATAGTACCAGGCATTGGATACATACGGCTGCTGACTGAGTTGAGGATCCTTCGGATTCTGCATATAGAGCTGGATGAAGTTGAGCGTATTGTTCACGTTCTGTGCATCCACACTATATGGGATGGTACGTGGATCGCTATGTGTCTTCATCCAGTTGCCGATGAGAATCTCCTGGAAGGTACGTGGAATATGGTCGTAACCCACGAATCTGCCCAGCGGATAATACTGCATGAACTTCTCCATATCGCGCTGCAGGAGTTCGTAGCACATCAGATATTCGTATGCCATCCTGTTATGGTTATCGTTCAGGAAAAGCAAGCCCAGCATCTGGTCCATCTCCCGGTCGCTGAAGAGGAAGTCCTGCTTCTTCTCGCGATACTTTCTCAACTTTCCATAAACGGGATGCCGGTTGATAGCCTTCTCATTGCCCAGCAGCGCCATCATCTGGTTCGCCCAGTTGCTATAGAAGAGCGTCTTCTGCAGGCGGCGGAGCAACTTGGCAGCTACCTGATAGTTGCCGTTGATGATTTCGCACTCTATAATCCTGCGGGTCAAGCGGGCACTCTTGCGATAATTCGGTATCGCCTCCTGCGCCTCGAACATATATCTTTCGGCATCATTCACCATTCCCAGACGGAAGAAAATTTCGGCTGTAGATACCGGCGAAATCATATCGCGGGTAAAGGTCGGGAACAAGCCCTCGCCTCCATTCTGATAGAACTCGAAAAGACGGTCGGCAAGCATACCCTTCTGACTCAAGGCAAGATTCACACACGAAACACTGAGCGGTGTGGTTGCCGGCTTCTTCTCTGCCTTCTCTATAATCTTATCCCACTGTTCGGTGCGAACCAGGAAATCATAATCTATCAGTTCGTAGGTCATCTCATCAAAAGAAGCCTTGATGCCGAACCATGAAGCCACAATCACCAATACATAGCTCAATACTATGACCACTTTGGATTGCTGCAACTTCTGCAAGGATTTCCGGTGGCATGGAATCATCCCCAGGAAAGAAATCACAACAGCCCATACCATCACAACAAAAGGCAACGGAGATATGGCACCCGGATAGCGATAATAATTAAGTCCGGCAAAGATGCGATACAAAGGATATTGCAAAGTCTGCGTGGTCAATAATATCCAGGCGATAGTAAGGATAAGAATGACGGCAGAATAGCCTATTCCGGAAAAAACATTTCCCTTCTGCTTGGCATTCTTCAGCGTATCACCTATCATCAGGGCGGCATAAAGGAATACTACCGGTCCCAGGAACCAATAAAGCAATGCCGTGCTAACCAGTTCGAACACCACCTTTACCAACCGGTTGTGGAATCGGTTATGAATCCATCCTATTACTAAGGCTCCGAAAAGTGCAACTACAAAAGAGAGCAACACATTCTGGTCGCCCATGGCACACCATAAGGCGATACTTGGAAGGAAACTCAGGAGATAACCCGGGAAATCATGCCTTGCTCCATATTGTTTCATCAGTCCCCATACGGCAGCCTGAATGCCCATCAAAAGCAAAGCGATGATGGCACCGCCCAATACAGGCATATAATAGAACTGTACCAGAAACTCACTGATATAGTCAGCCAATCCTCCCGGCAGTACAATGCGCTCCAGGAAATAGCCGGTATCAAAGAGAAACATCTGATACTGTTCCTGAAAGCAGAGTCCGCCTACGAATGGCACTGCCCAAAATATCACGACCGCCACACCGAAGAGCAGCGACAGCAGCGGTTTCCAAGTTTTTATCATCAAATTCTTCATGATTCTCCAATCTAAATTTTTATTCGTTTATTCTCTCACAGTCACTTTCGGACGATCATCCGAAAAGATCTGATTGCGGGTTTCCTTTATATCCAGTTCCACCTTAGTCTTTGTGAAATCCGGTACATTATAGGCATCAAACAGCCCATGATAATATTTCCACGGATTGCGCTGCGGTAGAAGGAAAGGTTTGGTTGCCTTACCCTTATCATCGATACTCGAGATGTAGAGACGGGTATAGTTTCCGTTACCACGCTTGCTGACGAAGACAAACCAATGCGAGTTGCTGCTCCAGTTATGATAGCTTTCGCTCATCTTACTGTTCACTGCTGTCAGCGGATAAGTCTGCCGGGTCTTCAGGTTCATCATCCACAAATCAGCATCTGGTTGCACGATAGGGAAATTGCTTCTGCTGCACTGTGTATACATCAGCCATTTTCCATCATACGACGGACGAGCCAAGACGTAACTCATATTCGTCTTCGGACCATTCAGCAGCGTATCCACTTTTTCTCCAAACTTCCCCGTTTTGGCATCGAAAGGAATACTTACCAGCGAGCACTTCACTTTCAGATACTCAGCCGGTACACGGCAAGCTTTCGAAGTACTATAATATAAGGTATTGCCATCTGCACTGAAAGCAGGGAATATCTCCAGCCAATCGGGAGTCATCAGTTTCTGGTCTGTTACCAGCTGATTGTTACGCGTATCCAGTACCACGATATTACTGAAGTCGTGATAAACTTCTATCGGCTTGTAAGTTCCCACGAAGAAACACTGGTGAACGGCATTGGCAGCATAAGCCACATAATTGCCTTCCGGATGCCAGTAGGCATAGCTTCCGGCAGCCTTGGTAGAATCGGTCTTGGTATCTATCCATTGCTGCTTGCCATCCTTCATAATCAGGGTACCTCCACCCTCACCACGTATCTGGCAGGTCAGTTGTCGGGCATCAGTACGATTGGCAGTATGGCAATTGAAACATCTGCCCGGCAAGGCGGTTTCTGTCATGATAGCCGTTTCATCAAAGGTATGGATATCGCGCTGATAGATGCCGATGTTGCCACCCACTTCGTAGCCGGGAGCGATACGGCGATAGGTCAAACCGTAATCATCCAACCGATAAGGACTCACCATCATCTGGAAATCCTGATACTGCTTCCACTTGCCATTCTTACGGGTACAGACGGTAAAAGAGATGCTGCCACCGATGTTCTGCTCAGTAAGCTGATGCCAGTCTTCCACATCGAAGTCAGCCCATTCACCACAGACATGCAGTTCTCCGCCCTTGCTTCCTTTTGCCACGACATCCACCACATCTACGGTATCGCCTTTGATATTGAAGTTCATCGGAGCAATATCAGCAGGAATGGTCACCCCAATGTAGTCAGGATAAATACTAGGCTTACGATTCACCATGGTAGGATTCTCAACCGAAGGAGTACAAGCGGTTATCCCCATCCATACGGCGATGAAAGCATAAATTATCTTTTTCATTCTTCGCCTCCTTTCTGTTTACTCATCATTCGTTTTACGTATTCTGCGTATGGCGAACCCGGTACATTACCCTGATTCTGTATGCACTTTACAGCATCCTGATAACCCACAGGCATCTGCATATAGCCACCATATTGCTGTACCCAACTGCCATAACGCATGAATCCCTGAATATCTCCCTTCAAGAGCATCTGCCCCATGAAATAGTCGAGCGCCATTTTGTTATCCGGATTGTTGATGAAGAGCAATCCCATCATCTTGTCAATCTCATCATAACTATAAATCATCTCCGTCTTGAAGCGCATTCTTCTAGCCCTTCCCAAATCAGAATCATGACTGATAGCCGTATCATTGCCCAGCATCGCTTCCATCTTCACAGCCCAGTCATGATAGAAGAGCGACTGTTTCAGGAGATCGATATTCTTACGTGCAACGGCATACTTACCATTCACAATCTGACATTCGGTAATGCGCTTCATCAATCTGCCACTCATCTTTCCATTCAGGATGGAAGCCTGCAAATCGCTGGCATAGCGAAGAGAAGAGTTCACAAGGCCCAGACGCCAAAAGGCTTCCATCGTAGGATACATCGACATGTTATCGCGGGTACGGGGAGCCAGCAAGGCATCTTCCCCACTCTGATAGAAAGAAAACATGCGGTCGGCAAGCTGACGGGTCTGAGCAAGAGCAAGATTTACGCAGTTGCTGGTATAGAACACCTGTACCTGATTCTCCTGCGCATCATTGATGATATCTTCCCACTTCCCGTTACGCACCTGTTCGTTCAGCCTGAGCAAAGCATAGAGGTCCTTGTCATATCCCCATTTCTGACCCGGATACTGCATAGGCACGCGATAATAGTTGATACCTGTCATCACAGACATCAATGGATATTGAACCAGAAGGGTACTATAGCAAATCAGCTGGATAGCCAGGAGATAGAGAATAGACAAAAGATAGGTAATCGAAACGGAAGGGAGTTTGCCTTTCTTTACTTGTATCAGGAAAGAAGCCACACGGAGGAAGACATAAAGCCAGGTTGCCCCGCCTCCAATCAGCCAGAATATGACGGGTATCAGAAGTACATCTGCCCACGCTATCCTTGCTCCCCATCTCCGGGTAGCAAGATTCATCAACCATGTTGACAGCAGGGCTAAGGTCAGAGCTACCGGAAAAGACAGGAGCACTTCAATATCTCCCATCACTTCCAGCAACAGGATAGAAGGAAGAAGAGCTATGAGCATTCCATACCACTTCAACGGTTTGGCTGTATAACTCCTGATTACCTGATAGGTAAGCGACAGGAAAGCCACGAAGAGAAGAGCCAGAATGGCAGCACCCAAAACTGGAACATAATAGAACTGTACCAGGAACTCGCTGATATAATCAGCCAAACCACCTGCCACACTCAGGTCATGCCAAAAGTAGTCGGCAGACCAGAGAAAGAGCTGGTTCTGCTCTTGGTAACATAAGGCTTGTGGATAACCACAATACCAAAAAAGGAAGATGCATAAGCCGAATAATGCGACCAGAGCCATTTTCCCATATCTAGAAATGAACTTTTTCATGTACTCAATAGATTAGTCCGGATACCCATTTTTATCAACATCTTCTACAGCAGGCAACCTACTTGGCAGAAGGATACATGTTCTGAAGAAAATCCTTAAACACTCCAGCAGGCTGACGCTTGAGGAAGGAGATGTTATATTCCTTCAACTGGTTCTGTATCTCCTTACCCTTGGTCATCAGCAACTGGTCAGAGCCTTCCTGACGGGCCTGCATACGAAGCTGGTTGTAGGCGCTGTTAAACTTTATGATCTGATCTTTCCATACCTGGAGAGAATCGTTCTGAGGAGTTCCCCCGGAAATACTGTTGGCGCCAACCGTAACCTTGATGTCTCCCGGTTCGGAAACAACCAACAAGTCCTGTACACCATCCCGATAGTGATAATCTATACGAATCACCTTCATCTCAGTAGTATCGGCAACAAATTCAAACTTGCCGTCCTTGATGACAACAGAGTCTACATGGGCAGCATCCTGCAGTCCGAACATAGGCACAAGGAAAATCTTCTTGCCATCCCATCGGTTCGATTCCATCGTACCATGGATACGGCAATTTCCCTTTTCGGCAGACTTGCAACCTGCCATTACTACCATACTCGTAACGGTCATCAGAGCGATAACCATCAATAAAAACATTTTTTTCATTATACTCTTAGGTTTAATGTTTATCATCGTTGTTTACTTACAGTTCCATATTGGTTTATGGACTTGTATCAGAAATTTCTCTATTCACATACAAAAGTACAATAAAAACTCGTAAACACCAAATTTTTTCTGCAATTATATAAGATAGTACAGAAGAAAAGCAATAAAAGTCAAATCCTGCTAACGTAATGAAACGAAAAAACCCCATTCTCTATTTCGCCCCCAACTTGGGGGTGAATTACTGAACTTTCGCATGTGGTTTAAGTACAGGCTGAAAGACCAAAAACTCTTCACTCTTCACCTTATGCCCTGAAACGCCCATAAACAGGGCGTTTCAAGGGGTGAAGAGTTATTGGCGACTCTTCACCCACTCTTCACCACTCTTCACCTAGGCACAAGGTTTCGAGGCATAAGAAGAAACGCAAATTCGCCGAAACAAAGAGGTGAAGAGTGGTGAAGAGTAGGTGAAGAGTGCCCGAATACTCTTCACCTCTCGGAATGCCGATAAACACAGGGGATTCCAAGCGAAAGGTGAAGAGTGAAGAGTATTTCTACGTAAGCCTTGTATAAAAACGAAACAAAGCCATTTGGGATGGCTGTTCTAGGCAAACAGCCCACTAGCAGCTAAAGCGCCAGTAGACTGTCTGTGGTTTGCCAGTTAACTGTCTGTATTAAACAGCCTGCTTTTTACCAATTCACAACAGGTTAAAACAGACAAATAAGAGCAGCATTCAGCATATAAAAAAAGAAAAGCCCCCGACTGCAGAACGGCAGCCGGGGGTTAGCCTTATTTATTTTTTATTTCATCTACCAATTTTTCAACTTCCTCTAGAGGGAGCATGGTACCATCTGCAACTTGTTGTGGAGAAAGGCCCATAGCAAGTAATCGTTTAGCGGTTTCTTTTCTTTCTTCAGCGCGAACTTCTGCAAGACCTTCAGCATGACCTTCCAACATTGCATTTTCCAAGACATCATTCTGGATCATAATGGCATTGACATGCTCATCATAAGCATAACGTTCTGCATTCGACATAGAATAATATCTCAACTTCTCACGTGCCTCCTGCAAACCCAGAGCTTTGGCTTCAGGAGAGATGAAATCATTCTTTAGGTACTCTACCCATTCCTCGATTGGAGATTTAGCCACCTTATTGAATTCGTTTAAGCGAACCAATATATAAGTTGTGCCAATCTCTGAAGTCGATTTACTTACTATTGTATCTTTCTCCCTTGTGCTGATGATAAGATTATCTTTCGTATGCAAGCCCACAAAATTATTCTGTCCTACATAGATGTAGTCAGAACCTTTGCCCAAGTCAAAGTACAAGATGCTGATGGAACATACCTTCTTTACCTCTTTGCAAGTATCGTTCAAATTGACCAACTCTGAGATAGCCTTGGGCACTCCATAAAATAAACGTTCCAAATAATACAACCTGGTCATGTTTTGTATTTCAACAAGGATGTCTTCTCCGTTGCTATTTTTCGCCTTTATTTCCATACGATAGAACTTGTCGTCCGACAGGAGTTGATTATCTTCGTTTTCCAAAACCTCAACAATCTTAATCGGTTCACCCAAAAACACAGTCAAGAAACCCTCAAGTACTCCAAAGTTTGCCTTTTGGTGAAGTAAGCGAGAGACAGCCCAGTCAAATCGAATGCATTTATCTCTTAATTCTGTCATTTTCTATTTTTACTAAACAATTCTGTATGAGAACCGAGCCTTAACAGCTCTATCATATCATCATCAATCCATATCAACAGATAATCATCTTCAATATGGCACTCCCAACAACCTTTATAATTACCTTTAAGAATATGAGCTCTGTATTCTTTCGGAAGAGGCTGCTCTGTCACAAGAAGGCGCAAGACTTTGTCTAAGGCAGTAACCTTATCAGGAAAAAGCCTATACTTTTTAAAGTCTTTCTTAAACTTACTTGAATAATGAATATGTTTCATTCTTTCATTAAATCAGCCATTAAATCATCCACGTTATCAAATACGTCTTTCTTTGCCCATTCTTCACCTCGCTTATATGCTTCTATGTGAGCCTGGGCTTCACGAATAGCCGCTTTCGTTTCTTCATTTGGCTCATACTCCTCTCCTGCCTGACATTTCTTTGCCAAGCGGGCAACATAAGAATTAACCTTAGCCACAAATTCCTCCAGACTATAGCCTGCAGGAACGTTATACTGTAAATTAACTGTCTGCATAAAACTAAATTTTAGAACCGCAGCAAAGGTACGATTATTTATCGTAACCGCCAAACATTTCGGATATTATTTTAGCATATCAAAAAAAGAAAAAGCCCCGGCTGTAATCACTACAGCCGAGGCCTAACCTTATTTATATTATAATCACAACGATTATTTCATGTTCTATTTCTTAGCCTTGAATGCCCACCAGGTTGCTTCACCCCAGCCAGCTGTGCCAGGAGCTGCATAAATCAGCTTCAGGTGGTCACCATTCATCTGCATAATCTCGAAGTCGGTTGGCGTTTCGCCACCACCATTAATCTTGAATGGGAAGAGGATAGAACCCGGGTCAGTATGGAGTTTACCCAAAGCCCACTGGTTCTGACTTCCATCAACCGAAGCGATGGTACGCTCGCCATTACCCCAGTTTTGGATTTCAAACTTACCCTGGCGAATCTGCTTACCAGCAGCATCATAAGAGGTAATCAAAGCAGCTTTCCAATCAAAGATCATATAGGCATTAGGATCTTCCTCACCGGTTGTAACACCAGTATCAGAATGCTTCAATTGTTCAGTCAAGTCTGCAGGAGGACAACCCCACCAGATTCCATTTCCAGAATTGACGAAAGAGTCGCCATCACCAGGAGCATAACCCATATTACCCCAAGCGCCACCATCAGAGCGGAACTCAGTATCCCAAGTCCATGCCTTAGAACCGTAATCAGTCAAAGCGCCAATACCATCAGATTCACTCTTGAAAGCCCAGAATGTAGCTTCGCTCCAAGCACCTGTGCCTGGTTTTGCATAAACAAGCTTCAAATGGTTGACATCCAACTGAAGGACTTCGAAATCCTCAGGAAGCACTTTACCTTCACCATTAATCATAAATGGCCACATGATAGAACCAGCAGTTGTATGGAATGTACCATAAGACCACGCAGCCTGACTGCCATCTATAGAAGCGACATGACGGGTACCATCATAATCCTTCATTTCAAACTTTCCTTTACGAAGGACATTACCCAAAGAGTCATAGGTTTCAATTGTACCATCCTCATAGAACTTCATGAAAGCTTTAACGCTAGCATCGCCTTGTGGCTGTCCGTTAGGAGCATTCTTCAACTGATCCGGTGTATTAAGGATGGCAGGATCACCAACGCCCCACCATTTACCATTTCCAGTAGTTGCAAATGATTCACCATCACCAGGAGCATAACCCATATTACCCCAAGAGCCGAACTCAGTATCCCATTTCCATACCTTCTCACCACCATCACTGACAAGAAGTTTCATTTCAGGTGTCAAGTCTTGAGGAACATATACATTTACATTTTCCTGAACTGTTGTTGCCGACTCATGATTTGCACTTCTCACATAGAATACCTGCTCTGATGCCTGTCCTCTTTTAGGAACAATCTTAAAATGACCGGATGAACCAGAGCCGATAACATTGATTTTACCATCAACAAGCTGGTACACGATTACAGGCTGAACAGGATTGGTAGTGTACGTGAAATAATTACCATCCTCCTGTGGTGTAGCATGTGATTCGTCAGACCACTGAGAAAAGCTGAAGCCTTTAGCCAAAGCATCTTCTGAGATGGCACTGTCAGGTGAACCCAGATCTATCTCTTTAGGATCGCAAGATGCAAAAATCAATGCGAGCAAAGGTATTGCATATAATATTTTCTTCATTGTATAATTCATTTAATATTCAACAATAATAAGATAAGGAATTACCACTTGGTGTACATAGAAGAAGCATCATCCCAACCAGGGTTCTGCTGGATGCCACCCTCTGACAAACTAACCTGATTTTCCGGTTTCTTCTGGAATCCTGCCGTAGCATTATAACGAGCAGAATAAGAAAAACCAGAACGAGTGTTAGTTGTTTCTATACCCTTATTGTAAATCTTGGTACCAGTCTGCTTATCAAGAGCAGCTGCAGCAATATGCCAACGGCGAATATCATTCCAGCGCAAACCTTCGAAAGCCAACTCAAAACGACGTTCATTCTGCAATGCCTGCAAAGAATAGCTAACAGCAGGAAGACCAGCACGAGCACGCACCTTGTTCATTCCATCAGCATTCTCGGTAAGTTCTGACTGCATCAAGAGAACCTCAGCAAAACGCATCAATACCAAATCATGAATGTTGTTCAACTGCAAGTTTTCTGCTCCAGCAACGCTCCAGTTGTCAGGATACATCAAGTTCTCAAAACATACAGAAACAGTACCATCATCTTTCTTAGCCTCAACAGGTGAAAGCTTCTTGTCATAATATCCAGACTCCTGTAGGAAGTCACCACCGCCTCCAAGAACAAAGCCTTGCAAATCCTGCATATTCTGAATAGTTGCATTCATACGCATATCTGTAGGCTCGGCAGCCTTCCAGTCTGAAACCAAATTAGGAGCTACAGGACCTGCGCCCCAACCTGCACCAAATGGGAAGCAAGCAGTACCACGCACACCGAAATGAAGAGCATAACCATTAGCATAACCAATGGTAGTACTCCAAGAAGCCTGCTTATTAAACTTGATAGAGAACATACGCTCAGTCTGACTTGGGTTAGCTTTACTGTTTTCGTCATCCTCTACCCATTTCAAAGCATTGCCATCTTTATCCTTAGCGCCACTTGTATATGCATAATCCTTTACCGTGCATCTGTTTGTATAAGCCCAAAGATTACGGAAATCGCCCACGAGGCTATAGCCTGAATTATTCACACAATCGTTGATACAGTCAATAACCATCTGCTTTGTCAACTTGGTTCCGTTAGGAAGCTCAACTTCTGTCAATGGACTATAATTAGTACTTGTCAAACCCGCCAAGTCTTCACCATTGCAATACATACCGGTGTAATACAACCAGCATCGTCCGAGCATACCTTCAGCACAATACTTATCTACATGACCATCGGTTCTGCGTGTAGCAGGCATTGTAGTAGCAGCAGTATAGAGATCCTGAAGAATCTGTCCCCAAATTTGTGCAGCTGTAGCCTGAACCGGATCTACCTTTTGGCTGGTTGTAGTCAAAGGTATATTACCATACATGGAAGACAACTCATAATAGTAGTATGCACGCAAGAACAAAGCCTCTCCACGTGTCTGAGGGTCACCATTTTCTCCCATAGCATCCAACAAAGTATTGGCACGCATAATACCTTGATAACGGTCTTTCCAGAACTGCTCGGTCATGTTAGTTGTAGAAACCGACAGAAAATCCTCTGCCTGCATCAAGATATCATTTTCACCACCACCACCAAGAGCATCATCGGATGCCAACTGAGCTAGATAATAGTAAGAATACTGAGGGTTTGCATTAACCACATTCAGATTCTGGTAAATGGCAGCCAATGCTTGTGCCTGATCATTGGCCGTCTGTGGGAAGTTTGTCTGGTCTTTCTCTGTATAGTTGACTGCATCAAGAGTACAAGAAGAAAGTCCGCCCAACAGCAAAGCTGCTGCTCCTATATAATATTTAATTTTTTTCATTGTGCATTCTTTTTAGAATTTAACATTAACACCTACAAGGAAAGTGCGAGGCTGTGGATAGTTACAAATATCAACACCAGTCACCCAGCTTTCGCCTGCAATAGATGAGCCTTGCTCTGGATCCATGCCGTCATAACCTGTAATGGTAAAGAGGTTCTGAGCCTGGAAATAGAGACGAAGTTGCTGGAATGGACTATTCTTCCAAATCTTGGTAAAGTCATAACCAACAGTCAAAGTCTGGAGACGGAAATAGCTTGCATCATCTACGTAGATGTCTGAAACCTGAATCATATTGGTATTAGTACCAGCTGTAAGTCGTGGATAGCGACCATTGCCTGTACCTTCACCATGCCAGTAGTTATATACATTAGTAGACCAGTTGTCATACTGGCTATCACCAAAACGACGATAAGAATGGGCAACCTGCTGACCTAATGCAGCATAGCCTGAAACAGACAGGTCAAATCCCTTATAACCGACACCAAGGTTGATACCCATGGTCACATCTGGATGAGGGTTACCAATCTCTGTCTTATCAGCATCATTGATGACACCATCGCCATTGTTATCAACAAACCAAAGATCACCTGGCTGCAAACTTGCTCCCTGAAGAGAGTTGGCAGCATCGCCATCCTTAAGAGTTGCCTTATAACGATCAACGTCTGCCTGATTCTGAAGCACTCCATTCGTCTTGTAGCCCCAGAAGTAACCCAAAGGTTTACCTTCCTCCATACGAGCCATAAATGTTGTACCCTGAGAAAGCAAATTCTCAGCACCATTGATATAGCCAGAACCATTGTTCACCTCAGTCACCTCATTCTTGTTAGTTGCAATATTCCATCCCACATTGTAAGAGAAATCCTTGCCAATACGATCATTCCATGAAAGAGCCAACTCCACACCGGTATTCTTTACACTACCAGCGTTAGCCATCTGAGTTGCAAAACCATTCACAGAAGAGATTGGTACATCAAGCAACAGATCCTTGGTCTTCTTTACATAATAATCAAAGTTCACACCCAAGCGCTGGTTCAAGAAGCGAGCATCGAAACCAAGGTCAAGCTGCTCTGAAGTTTCCCATGTCAACTTTGAGTTTGCCATACGTGCCGGATAACCTCCAGTAGTACCACTTTCCTTATCACTATTGAAAGAATACTGGCCAAAAGCACCGAAAGAGTAAGTTGCAGAATACATGTATGCACCAATACCCTCATTACCATTCTGACCCCAAGATGCACGAATCTTCAAGAAATCGAGCCAGCTACTTGTAGGCTGCATGAACTTTTCATTTGTAACGACCCAACCTCCTGATACTGAAGGGAACCAACCCCAACGATGATCTGGTGCAAAGTTGGAAGAACCATCAGCACGAAGGATCAAGCTTAACATATAAGTTTCATTCCAGTCATAATTGATACGGCCGAAATAAGAAAGAACAGAATGATCAAAAGCACCCTTATTCTTCATATCATCACTTGTAGTAATTGGCAATGTTGCCTTACCTTTACGATCTGAGAAATTGATAGGATAAGCATATTTCCAATTGTTCTCAAAGATATTACCTGAGATTTGGATACCCAATCCCTCAGCCATGCCATTACCTTCACGCGAATATTCTGTACCCAACAATGTATCAAAATGATGCTTGCCAAGATCAAAGACATAGTTCATGGTGTGGGTCATACCCCAATTCCAGCCCGTAGCCATATTCTCGTAAAGATTATCGACTGTCTTCTGATCGTTCGTGTTGTTATAATAAACAGAAGTATAACCCTTCCACAAATTAGAAAAATTCTTGTAGTAAACAAGTCCTTTATAAGTCAGTCCCTTAATCGGAGATACTGTAATATAGGCTGTAGCATTCAAGTTGTGATTGCGGCTCTTGTTCTGAGAATTTTCAGAATGCAACAATGCGTTAAGAGGGTTGCCCAGGTACTGGTTGATACCCAGCAAATTCCATCCATTTGCAGCACCATCATCACCTGTAAACAAACTGCCATCAGGATTATAAGCCGGAATAATAGGTGCCGTATGCAACATACTGTAGATAGCATTACTATACATGTTACCAATCTGAATACCTTTATTCTCCTTATGCTGGTAATAAACATTCTCACCGAATGTAATCACATTACGATCACCCTTCTTCAAAAGAATATGCTCAGAGTTTAAACGGAATGTAAAACGACGGAAATCAGAAGGAGCCAAGCTACCACCAATAATACCATCCTGGTACTGATAACCAATACCAGTACTAAATTTAGACAGTTCTGAACCACCAGTTACGTTCAAAGAATGGCTTGTTGTAACAGCATTCTTGTTGCGAAGCATCTCCAGCCAGTCTGTACCTGGATTAGAACCATCCTGATAAGCAGCCAAGATATCAGCAGGGATAAATGCAGCCCAATCATGAGGAGCCTTACCATCATTGATGTTGGTCATATCCTGAACATCCATATATTGCTTGGCAGTAAGCTGCTTAGGAATACGTGTCATATTCTGCCAGCCAATGCTACCATCATAACTGGTTGTAACCTTACCGGTCTTACCTTGCTTAGTAGTAACCAAGATAACACCATTAGCTGCACGAGCACCATAAATAGCACTAGAAGCGGCATCCTTCAAGACATCAATACTCTCGATATCAGCAGGATTGACAGAGTTTATGTCACCAACAACGCCATCAATTACATAAAGAGGAGCCGTATTACCATTGGTACCAGCACCACGGATATTTACATTAAAACCCTCACCTGGCTTACCAGATGTGGCAACGATATTCACACCAGGACTTTGGTTCTGCAAAGCTGAAAGTGGACTGATTACATTACGTCCGGCAATTTCTTCACCCTTTACCTGCACAGTTGCACCGGTAACGAGCTTCTTCTTCTGAACACCATAACCTACGACAACGACTTCATCGAGAGTCTTGTCGTCTGTCTTCATTGTGATTTTAAGACTAGACTGGTTACCTACAGCAATTTCCTGTTTCTGGTAACCGATATAGGTAATTACAATAGTAGAACCCGGCTTTACGTTCAAGGTAAAGTTACCATCAAGATCTGTAACTGTACCATTTCCAGGGTTGCCCTTTTCTACTACACTTGCACCGATAATAGGACCTTCTGCGTCGCTAACATTACCAGTAACTTTCTTAGCTTGCTGAACTGCATCTACAGTTTGATATGGGGGGGTCGCCAATGCTTCAGTTGTATAACTCAAGCCTAACGATGCTAACGCTCCCACAAGCAGCATTGATTTTTTTAAGTTCAAATTCATACTTTAGTACTTTCTAGGTTGAATAGAATTAAACGTTTGTTGACTCTGACTATCAAAAATAGTCATTCTTTTAGTTCCCGACATATCTATCAGATACGAAGGAAACAAACAGGTTAAGTTGAATTCAATTTCATAATGGTTATTGTTTATGTTGTTTATTATTGTTTCATTTCATCACCAATCTGAAGTCATTTTTTATGGAAGTATAAGTGGCAAACAGATTTTCGATTGCAAAGTTACATTTCTTTTACGAAAAAAGCCGATACTATTTTGCTAATTTAAAGTATTATTTTGATTTTAGCTATTTTTTTTAATAAACCCCGATAAATACTAAAGATTTATTAACGTTCTGTGTTTTTCTTACACTTATTATATATGTATGTTTCGCTAACTCTGAGCAAAAAAGTATTACCTTGCCGCTATTGAGCAGCAAGGTAATTACGTACTGGATTGGCATACATCTCGAGAATTCTCTCTCTCAAGTAAGCTTCATCCTTATTTGGAAGGTCTATTTTTGCAAGCTGACCAACCATATATTTTTCAAATTTTGCCTTATCTTCGGCAGTATATTCTGCCTGATGAGCTGTTGAGTTTTCAAGCAAATCAAGAGCCACATAGTTGCCCGGATAGAGACGATAGTTCTTGAATATCTGCTCATCCATATAGGCTGCTACCTTATTATATATATCCTGCTTAGGCATATCAGGATCAAGACTGTCCAGATAATCATCAAGACATGGAGCTGCATGATAATGCACATGACCCTTATAACCGAAGATACCGGTCTGCATGCTTACCAGATCATCCATTGGTCCCTTCTTCCAATCGGCATTATCGCGCTTCTGCTGGAACTCCTTTGCCTTCAGAAAATCGCATGGATCATATTCGTAACTGATAGAGAGCGGTACAAGATGAAGCTGTTTCAGGCGGTCGATAATGCTGCCCTCACCGCCCATCGACATCATCTGCAGAATACTCTTCTGGGTGCGGTCATTACTGTCCTTGGCTCTACCCTCGCGCTGGGCTATCCAGATGTTCTCGTTCTTCTCCTTGATGGCGAAATGCATATAGTCGGAAAGGCGCTTGCTCGACATCAGCATCTGTCGCATGCTCAGGGCACGCTCTACGATAAACGCCTTGTTGACACGTACCAGGTCCTTGACCCAAGGAAGAGAAAGGAGATTATCACCGATGGCTATCTCGCAGGTGGTCTTAAAACCGTTATCGATAAGAAGAACATCGAGGATGGCTGAATCGAGCACGATATCACGATGATTACTGACGAAAGTATAATTACGGGTATTATCGAGCGATGTGCAATCCATCTCACAACCTGTTGCTGCCTTCTTCAGAATGCCATGAACAAAATCGTAAGCAAAAGCCAGCTGGAAATCCAGATTGGTCTTACATGCCTTCAACTTCTGGGCAATCATCTCGAAAGGTACTTGTGGATAGAGATAGGCAAGCACTTGTTTAAACTGATCGTTTGAAAGCAAACGGTCGAATACCTCTGGGAGATCTTCAGGCTCCCAAGGACGGATGGTATCAAATTCTTGAGGAATCTTCATAACTTTATGGTTTTATGGGAAGTTAGAGAAGTAAAGAGAAGTTATCACTCCCTACGGTCGTTTGGGAAGTTAAGGGACAAATGCTTTTTTCCAAACCAATAGGCTTCAAAACTATTGTCCCTTAACTTCTATAAATTCCCTTAACTTCTATAAATTCCCCAATTATTAGAACTGATTCTCCACGATTTCGCTGAGCACATCCTTGATATCAAGACCTGCTGCACGAACCTGCTGAGGAATGAAACTGGTAACGGTCATACCTGGAGTGGTATTGATCTCCAGCATGTTCACCTTGTCTTTACCATCCTTATCCTTAGAGATGATATAGTCGATACGGATGATACCGTTGGCATGAAGAATGTCGTAGATGCGGGATGTGGTCTTGGCTACCTCTTCTGCGGTCTCAGGAGAGAGACGGGCTGGAGTGATTTCCTGTACCTGACCGTTATACTTGGCATCGTAATCGAAGAACTCGTTGGTGGTAACCACCTCTGTAGCTGGCAGAACAACGGTCTTCTCGGCTGTCTTGTAGATACCCTGTGAAATCTCTGTTCCATCGAGGAATCCCTCAATCATTACCTCATTGCTCTCCATGAAAGCCACACGGAGGGCTGGAGCCAGCTGGTCAGCATTCTTCACCTTGCTCACACCAAAGCTACTGCCGTCAGCAGCAGGCTTTACGAAACAAGGCATACCGATACGCTTGGCAATCTCTTCTTCATCATAAGCTTCACCGCGACGGAGCAAGATACTGTCTGCTACGTTTATACCGAAACCGCGCAGATAATTATTGAGCACATACTTATCAAAAGTCATTGCCTCTACCAGAACACCGCTTGTAGAGTATGGCAGATGGATGAGGTCGAAGTAGCCCTGCATCACACCATTCTCACCAGGCTGTCCGTGGATGGTGATATAAGCATAATCGAAATAGACATGCTTGCCGTTCATAACGAAAGAAAAATCGTTCTTGTCAATCTCGATAGTCTCACCATTATCCAAAGCAACATGCCAGTCGGTGCCCTTCACATCGACGAGATAAATATTGTAGCGCTCTTTATCAAAGAAAGAGTACAAACCCTGTCCTGAGCGCAATGATACATCGTGCTCAGAAGAATCACCACCACATACGATGGCTATCGTTCTCTTGCTATTTTCCATAATTACTAAATATTTTTGAATGTATCTTGTGTGGTGCCAGCGATGAAGCCGCGCCACTTTTCTATTAATTGTCTAAAATCTTCCGGCCACTCACTGTCAAAATCCATCTGCTGCTTGGTTGTAGGATGCACGAAGCCGAGCGTCTTGGCATGGAGAGCCTGACGCGGACAGAGTTTGAAGCAGTTCTGGATAAATGCCTTGTAGCTGCTACTGCGCTGACCTCTCAGAATCTCTGTTCCGCCATACGTTTCGTCCATAAAAAGCGGATGACCGATATGCTTCATGTGGGCACGAATCTGATGGGTACGGCCAGTTTCCAGCACACACTGCACCAAGGTGGTATAACCGAAACGTTCCAACACCTTGTAATGAGTAACCGCCGTCTTGCCTATTCCGCTGTCCGGATCGAAGACCTTCATACGGAGGCGGTTCTTCGGATCACGGCCAATATTGCCTTCTATGCGACCTTCATCTTCTACCATGTTGCCCCAAACGAGCGCATTGTAACTGCGATGGGTAGTCTTGTTGAAGAACTGCTTACCCAGTGCGGTCTTTGCCGTAGGAGTCTTTGCCACAACGAGCAATCCGCTGGTATCCTTGTCGATGCGATGCACCAAGCCCACTTCCGGATCATTGGCATCAAACTCAGGCATATCCCTTAAATGCCAGGCTACCGCCTGAATCAAGGTTCCATGAAAGTTGCCCGCACCCGGATGCACCACCATACCGGCTTCCTTGTTAACCACCATCAGCTGGTCGTCTTCATAAACCACATTGATAGCGATTTCTTCAGGTTTGATACTCGTTTCGTGACGAGGACGGTCAAGCATCAGAGTAACCAAATCATTAGGGCGCACCTTATAGTTGCTCTTTACCGGTTTACCATTGACATGGATGAATCCGGCATCAGCAGCTTGCTGAATACGGTTACGGCTCTGATAGGCCATCTTATCAGCCAGGTATTTATCGATGCGGACCGGATCCTGGTTGGCATCCACCTGCACCTTCCAGTGCTCATAGAGTTCATCTCCTCCTTCACCAGAAGCAGCGTTTCCGTCCTCCATCTGGAGTTCATCATCCAGTTCGTCCATATCTCCTGCATCATCAAACCCGAAGTCATCCTCTACAGGAGCATATACCTTATTATATATATAATCTAAAAATATCATTCGTATTACTATTGAATTCTTCACTCATCGTTCTTCACTCTTCACTTTTCATTTCTCCTACTCCACCACTTCCTTCTGATGGTGTTCATGCGAAGGAGCAGGCTCTGTGGTTTCCGTTCCAGGAACCACCTCGAAGTTGTCTTCATGAGTTTCTCCGCTCATGTCACCTTCGCCTTCCATCACATCTTCTTCTCCGTGATAAACCGGATCTACCACATCGATGGAATCATCAACACTCCGTTTACCATTGCCAACCTGTATGACAAGCACATCATCGATAGAAACTTTATCACCAGCCACAACATGCTTACCCTTTACGAGGATACCATAAACCCAATCCTCTTCGCCAGGAATATATTCAGGTGTACCCAGTTTGAATCCCATAGCAGTAAGTTTAGCCATTGCCTCTCGCAACGAACTGTTGTCAATGACATCAGGAATGGTGATACGTGGAGAATGATCAGAATTGATGGTAACATAGATAACATGTCCCGACTTTACCACTTCTCCGAAAACCGGAGTCTGCTCCAGAATGACATCAGGCGGCAAAGAGCGGACATATCCCGTATCCGTTACAACAATTTCTAATCCCGCATCGTCGAGGATATGTGTAGCATCATCGATATTCTTATATCGAATATCCGGCACACGAATGGCCTCACCATGATGGGTATAGATATCGATGCCGTACTTGACACCGACACAGAGCAACACCAGTACCAGAATCATGGCACCGATATTCCCCCAAAGGTACTTACTCTTAAACTTATTTATAAACTCTGATGAAGTCATATATTATTTTTTGGTGCAAAGATACAAGTATTTGGGGGAAGAACAAAATAAAAAGGAAAGTTTTTGCACTCTCACCACCTATTTTATGATATAAAAACAAAACATCTTTGTTCCCAAAAGAGCAATCTCAGAAAAGGAAGGGGCGTTATAAACAACAAAAAGCAGCAAAGAATACCTCTTTGCTGCTTTTAATGTCATCGTCAACAGACGAATCTTTCCTCGGAATTACTTTCCGTGGTGCTCGTCAGATACAGTTAACTTCTTACGGCCATGAGCACGGCGAGAAGCCAATACGCGACGACCATTCTTAGTTGCCATACGCTCACGGAAACCATGCTTGTTTACGCGACGACGATTGTGAGGCTGAAATGTTCTTTTCATTTTTCTTATTTATTTTTTAATTAATATTCTTCACAAAAGTGCAAAATACGCCCTTTTTGGGCTGCAAAATTACGCATATTTTCTGAAATAACCAAGAAAACTACCAAATTTAGCTTAAATATTTATGTTTTTTTCGATATTTCCTTTGATTTTTCATGTTTTTGCCGTAACTTTGCACTCGATTTTGAGATTATTATAATAACATTCAAGATAAACAAGAAATGATTAATTCACAGGAAATTAAGATTGGTACTTGCATCCGCATGGATGGCAAAGTATGGGTTTGCATCGACTTTCAGCACAGAAAGCCAGGTAAAGGTAACACCGTAATGAACACAAAATTGAAGAATGTTGCCGACGGTCGTGTGTTGGAGCGTACATTCCAGGTAGGTTTCAAATTGGAGGATGTTCGCGTTGAGCGCCGTCCTTACCAGTACCTCTACGAGGACGCTACTGGTTGCATCTTCATGAACCAGGAGACTTTCGAGCAGGTGCCTATCGCTAAGGAGAACGTTACTGGTGGCCAGTACATGAAGGAGGGTGACGTTGTTGAGGTGGTTACTGATACAACTGATGGTACTATCCTCTTGGCTGAAATGCCAGTGAAGACTACTTTGAAGATTACTCACTCTGAGCCAGGTGTAAAGGGTAATACTGCTACCAACGCTACAAAGCCTGCTACATTGGAGACTGGTGCTGAGGTTCGTGTTCCTTTGTTCGTCAACGAAGGCGAGACTATCCAGATCGACACCCGTGACGGTAGCTACCTCGGTCGTGTAAGCGAGTAATACATCCTCCAACAGGAAGATTGTGCTCTTATTGAGTAAAACTAACCCTTAATAGTAAGAAGAATGAAATATTCCATCATAGTACCTGTATTTAATCGTCCTGACGAAGTGGACGAACTTTTAGAGAGTCTGACTCATCAATCAGAGAAAGACTTCGAAGTTGTCATCGTTGAGGATGGCTCACAGACTCCCTGCGAGGATGTGTGCAAACGATATGAGCACATGATGGATATACATTATTACTATAAGGAGAACTCTGGTCCGGGCCAGAGTCGCAACTATGGTGCCGAGCGCGCCAAGGGTGAGTATCTTCTGATACTCGATAGCGACGTGGTCTTGCCAGAAGGTTATCTGAAGGCTGTAAGTGATGAGTTGAGCCGTGAGCCAGCCGATGCTTTCGGCGGTTCCGACAAGGCGCACTCATCATTTACAGATACTCAGAAAGCCATTTCTTATTCCATGACTTCTTTCTTTACCACCGGTGGCATTCGTGGCGGAAAGAAGAAGATGGATAAGTTCTATCCCCGTTCATTCAACATGGGCATCCGCAGGGATGTTTATCTCAGGTTGAATGGCTTTTCCAATATGCGTTTCGGTGAGGACATAGATTTCTCTATCCGTATCTTCAAGGCAGGCTGCCGTTGCCGTCTGTTCCCTGAAGCATGGGTATGGCATAAGCGCCGCACCGACTTCCGCAAGTTCTGGCGACAGGTCTACAACAGTGGCATCGCCCGCATCAATCTCTACAAGAAATATCCAGAGAGTCTCAAACTCGTGCATCTCCTTCCTATGGTCTTCACCGTGGGCGTAATAGGCACGCTGCTTCTGCTCTTCTTCGGCTTCCTGCCATACATGCTTGGCACCGTTCACGTATTCCCAACCTTGGGCAATGCGATGGCAGCATTGGGCTGCATCGGTCTCGCCGGCATCATTCTCTATACCATCGCACTGTTTATCGACAGCAGCAGAGAGAATCACAGCGTGAAGATAGGCTTGCTGAGTATTCGCGCTGCCTTCACACAGCTGATGGGTTACGGATGCGGATTTCTTTCTGCATGGTGGAAGAGATGCGTACTGGGACAGAGCGAATTCAGCGCATACAACAAGACTTTCTACAAATAAGACTTCCCCGCCAAAAGAGAAGCCAATAATAATCTACTAATCAGTTATTATTATGGCAGAGAAACTAACCATTGCCAATTGGGCAGAAGAAGACAAGCCCCGGGAGAAACTGGTGCGCTTGGGAGCCTCAGCTTTATCCAATGCCGAGCTCTTAGGTATTCTGATTGGTTCGGGATCTACTGACGAAAGTGCCGTAGACCTGATGAAACGCATTCTGAAGGATTGCGACAACAACCTGAACCAGCTAGGAAAGAAGTCCATCAGAGAACTGACACAATATAAAGGAATGGGACCCGCAAAAGCCATCACCATCCTTGCAGCCTGCGAACTGGGCAAGCGCCGTGCTCTCGATAAGATTGGCACACGTCCCGACTTAGGCTCATCCCTTGCCATCTACAACTATATGCTTCCGAAGATGCAGGATTTAGATACAGAGGAAGCATGGCTCCTGATGATGAACCAGAACTTCAAGCTCATCAAAGCGAGCTGCATCTCAAAAGGCGGCATTACAGAAACGGCAACCGACATCCGGCTCATCATCAAAGAAGCGGTGCTCAACAACGCTACCATTATCGCCTTCTGCCACAATCATCCCAGCAACAATCCTCAGCCAAGCAAAGCCGATGATGTACTTACCCAGAAGATTGCCAAAGCCTGCGAAATCATGCGCCTCTTCTTTATGGACCATGTCATCATAACCGATGGTGCCTTTTATTCATATCACGATAAAGGTAAATTGTAGTCTATTTGGGGTATATTAGACCTTCTGCAAGAAAAAAACAGCTTTTCTTTTTGTTTTGTCTGCAATAATTATTATCTTTGTAGGCAAAAACAAAGATTATTATGACACAAGAAGAAAAGACAAAGATAGAAGAAAAGATCGTAGATGTGCTTAAGACCGTTTACGACCCTGAGATTCCTGTCAACATCTGGGACCTCGGTATGATTTATAAAATAGATGTGAAAGACGATGCCACCGTAGATCTCGACATGACCTTCACAGCCCCTTCATGCCCTGCTGCCGACTTCATCCTGGAGGATGTAAGAAGCAAGGTAGACAGCGTGGAAGGCGTAAAATCTGCCAATGTGAACCTTGTATTCGAACCGGCTTGGGATCAGAGTATGATGAGCGAGGAAGCTCGCGTAGAACTCGGCTTTGAATAAAGACAAAGCCGTTGAATTCTTCACTCTTCATTCTTCACTCTTCATTTAAATAGAATCGCTTATGAAAAATGTATATTTTCTCTCAGATGCGCACCTTGGCTCATTAGCCATTCCGCATGCCCGCATGCAAGAACGCCGCCTGGTCCGTTTCCTGGACAGCATCAAGACGAAGGCTGCGGCAGTTTATCTCCTGGGTGACATGTTTGACTTCTGGAACGAATATAAATATGTCGTACCAAAAGGCTATACACGCTTCTTAGGTAAGCTCTCGGAGTTGACCGATATGGGAGTGGAAGTACATTTCTTTACGGGTAACCACGATCTCTGGACCTATGGCTACCTGGAGGAAGAGTGTGGCGTTACCGTACATTACAAGCCTCAGACCATAGAGATATACGATAAAGTATTCTATCTGGCACATGGAGACGGACTGGGTGACCCAGACAAGAAATTCAAGTTTCTGAAAAGAATGTTCCAGAACCATACCTGCCAACGCCTCCTTAATGCGATTCATCCTCGCTGGGGAATGGCTTTGGGGCTGAACTGGGCTAAGCATAGCCGACTGAAACGTGCTGACGGAAAGGAAGAGCCTTATATGGGCGAAAAGAAGGAGTTCCTGGTACGCTTTGCCAAACAGTATATGCAAGGCCACAAGGATATAGATTACTTCATGTTCGGCCATCGCCACATCGAACTGGATCTGATGTTGAGCAAAAAGACCCGACTGATGATTCTGGGCGACTGGATATGGCAGTTCACCTATGCCGTGTTTGATGGCGAACACATGTTTATGGAAGAATATGTGGAAGGCGAAAGCCAACCATAACAATAAA
>ERZ772883.570-NODE-570-length-36824-cov-15.427126_pt1 | contig 36824 bp, 71 predicted proteins | sample MGYA00580575_ERZ772883 | MGnify/ENA primary metagenome ERZ772883 (study PRJEB29015, sample SAMEA2737666) | human gut metagenome | biome: human gut; feature: human-associated habitat; material: faeces | place: China | collected 2012 ...
ACGTACCGGATGCGGAGAAGCTGCCCTCTGGTTCTTGGCGCTGCCGCGTTATGATCGACGGAAAACGCTGCTCGTTCACAGCCACAACAAAATCCGAAGCAGAAAAGCTTGCAAAAGATTGCAAGCTCGGATATACCATGCCAAAGAAAGAAAGCGAGAAGAACACCGTCTCCGCCGCGATTGACAATTACCTTTCCGCAAACGAAAAATCGATATCGCCATCTACGAGGCGCGGATATTTAACGATCAAGCAAAACCGGTTCCCCGAACTAATGAATCTGCACATCGACGAGCTAACAGACGCAATCTGTCAGAAAGCAGTCAATTCAGAATCTGTAAGTCCAAAAACAATTAAGAATTCATGGGCGCTTGTATCCTCCGCAATCAAATATGCAACAGGGAAAACATATGTCGTGTATCTTCCAAAGCCTGTTCAAAACGAACACCCGTTCTTGCAGCCAGAGCAGATCCACATATTCATTAACGCTATTGAGGGACAGCCTTGTGAAATTCCCGCGCTGCTCGGTCTGCACTCGCTCCGTCGTTCTGAAATTATGGGTCTGAAGTGGGAAAATGTCGACCTGAAAAATGGACTAATCCACATTCGCGGTTCCAGTGTATACGATTCAGAAAACAAGCTTGTCAATAAGCCAGACAACAAGAACGCTTCTTCCCGCCGAACGGTTCCAATCATGATCCCACGCCTAAAATCTCTATTGACCGCTGCGACAAGGACAGGGGAATTTGTGGTCACTTGCAACCCAAACACAATCTGGTCACAAGTAAACCGCATCTGCGCAGAGAACAGCTTACCGCTTATCGGAACGCACGGTCTCCGCCATTCATTCTGCTCCCTTGCTTACCATCTCGGCGTATCTGAGAAGGTTGCTATGCAAATTGGCGGATGGGCAGATTACCAGACCATGAGAAAGATCTATACCCATGTTGCAGAATCCGACGTATCAAAGTCCGTCTCTGCCATCACTTCGTTTTTTGACAAGGACATATAAGTCCGTGGCAAATATCGTGGCCAATTTCGTGGCCAAATTCGCGTCCAGATTTGCGATATTCCAGTATGAAAACGAGGACAAACGTATGGAATTACAGACTGTAAAAATGGCGAAACCCGTTGAGAATAAAAGAAAAACCAGCAATCTCAACTGATTGCTGGTTTCTCGTAATTGGTGCGCGAGGCGGGACTTGAACCCGTTTATATTTGCCTAAAACACTAGTATTTTCAACGCTTTTTATTTTTCGTGTCCAATTTCGTGGCAAAATCTTAATTCTTTCTCGCTACAACCCCATGATAATACCCGGCCATCTTCGCCTCCGGGCCTCCGGCGTCCTTATCCATGAGGAACGCTTTTGCAAGGTCGGCGTAGAACTCCGGCCTATCAAGGCCGTATTTCGACGCCACGGAATAATAGTCCGAATACATCATGTTCATTGCCGCCCACCAGACGCAGGACTTCGCATGAACACCTGTGATGTTGGCCACAGCATCTGTCTGCTCCATCGTCCAGTGTGCGCCGGTCGTACCGTCCTCGTTCTCCATGTGCGATACCCACTTTTCAGCATCCTCGCGGGTGAATTCCATCATTTTCGTGGACTCACGAAAATGGTCATCGTCCAGTTTGTGCAGCGCACAGATGGCGTCCGCGTACACCATGACTTCTTCCGCGCGCCCAAGCGTCACCGGGCGCTCCATGATCTCATGCAGCTGCCGTTTCAGTTCTTCGATATAATGCTCTTTTCCCATGTCAAGCCTCCTGAATGTATTTGTAAAGCCGGTCGACGTCGTTCACATCGAACCGCAGCTCCCCAATGACCGGGATGGTCAGCGGGATCTTCTTGCCGTCCACGCGCGTCCTCGCGGCGTTGTAGAGCCGGTCGAGGTCAATGTTGCCCTCTGCGTCCATAATGCCCATCATCTGCACTGCCGGATGGTCTTTCAGCGCGAGGATGCGGCTTTTTCCGCCGTCCATAATGAGCGCCAGCGCGATCCCGGCTCCAATGCCCTTGCCCATCGGCAGATGGGGAATAATCTCGTCGTCGGCGTATTTCGCCACGCCGCGCATGGCCTGATCTATCGTCACCATATTGGTTTACCTCCATTTTTAAGGTGGGGCGGCTATTGCCGCCCCTTTTTGCTTAAGTCGTCGTGGTGGTCGTGGTCGGAGCCGTCCAGCTGTTATAACGCTGCATCGGTTCCGGGCAGACGTTGTTGATGGGGATCACCGTCTTGGTCAGGCCCGACAGCGTAGCCAGCTCGTTCTGCATACAGGACAGGTTCGCCACGGTCTGCGCGTTGACGACACGCTGCTGGCACAGCTGCTCTTCGATGCTGCGAAGTCGCCCATCCGTGTACTTGTACATTTCGAGCATCTTCTGATCCGTGTACGTGTTCGCATCGCGGAGCTTTACTTCCGTTTCCAGCTCTGCGATTCGTGCCGCCTGAGACGCCTCATAGCGGCTGACAAGATGGTTGTCGCTGTTGCTTGCAGCCATCGCCGCTGCAGCCGGATTCGCGCCCCAGCCGCCGAACAGGTTGCTCAGACCGCCGCCAAACACGCCGAGGCCCGTGCCGATCGCGCCGAGCGTCACGCCGAGATTCCCCTTGCCGTTGCTTGCGTATTCCATAGAGTTTCCCTCCAAAAAATGTAGTGAACCGGCCAGTTCCTACGTTCAGTATGAGGGAAAAGTCCGTCACGAAACAGCCAACGTCCGGGCCAGAAAAAGGCCAAAAAAGGCACAAAAAAGAGGCAGACACAGCGCATGCCGTGTCTGCCTGTTTACATGTGCGCGGAAAGTGCGTCCGTGCACCGCTTGATGATGTTTTTTGTACCGTTGAGAGAAAGCCCCGCGCGCTCTGCGATCTTCTCCTGCGTCCATCCGTCGCAGAGGTATCGCCGCATGATGTCGCGGTACGAATCCTTTAGAATCCATTCAGAGATCAAACGCTCCCACTCGCTGCGCGGCAAGTCTGGCCAGCCGCGCCGCATCGTTTAGCCTCCTTTGTGATTCAGGATCGGGACATTGCCCTTGTTCGATATTTCGAGATCCAGCGCCTTTGCAATATCGCGAATTTTAATATAATTCGTACCGTCCTTTAAGATCCGTTCGACCTCGATCTCTTTTCCGTCAATGATCATCTTTGCCTTTGTTACCACTTCGTCCACCTCCTCCAAGAGCTTCTTAAAGTCCGCCCATTTCTTTTCGTCAATCAGCGGCAGCGGACACAGTTTCATCGAAATGTCGTAGTGCCGGATTGCGGCCTGCACGCCCGGCAGCCGCTTCAGCAACATCTGATAGAGCCGCGCAGCGTTGCGCATCGTCGCTTCCGGAATGTAATACTTGCCAGAAGCGTCCGTGTGGCTCACCATCTCGATACTGACGGTGTTGTAGTTGCTATACACCTTGCCGAATTTGCCGCTCCTGCCGTCGCCAACCGCCCACGCCACCACGTTCAGTGGCACACACTGGTAAACGGTATCGCCCTCGTCTACCACGAAATGTGCCGACGCGGGGCGTCCCTCGGAGCCGTTGGCAAAGTATCGGGCATTGCCGAGCGCCGTCGCGTGCAGGCCGGTATTGGCCGTGTAGTGGAACACGATTGCCCGGATAGCCGAGATCGGACGCTTGCCGCCCACTCTCGTTGCCCGGATGGTATCGTTAATTTTCAGTGCCATTGTCGTCACCCTTCGCGTCCATCGCGTCCTGCGCCTTCTGGCTCTGCGTCCCGAAATAGAACGTGATGACCATCAGGAAGATCGTCAAGAAGTCTTTCCCTGTGATATCACCCCGCAGCGCCAGCACCGTGAACACCACCGTCAGCAGCAGCGTCACCAGCGACTTCACGCTCAGCAGATTCGAAAGCCGTTTCATAATTTTGTCCATGTTATGTACTCCCTTCATTATGCTTTTTCCGTCCCTTTGTTCCAAACTTTCATGGCGCCGGATTTTGTGTATTTTGCCTCATGGTTTTTCGCGGCAATGTAGCCACAATGTGCGCATTGGTACACCAAGAGATTTTTATCGTCTCCGACTTGTTTCAGCACTGGGAAATACCCACATAACGGGCAGGCGTTCAGTTCTCTCATATCGTTTTGTTCCTTTCAGTCCTTCAACACAATTTCCATGATCTGAGCCACGGAGTCCGGGCCGTATTTCTCGGCCCATTCGTCCATGAATTTCTGCGCGTACTTCGCGCGGTTTTCATTTTTCGTTTTCCACTGGTAGACGCCGAGCGCCGTCGCCAGCAAGCCGATCCACGCAATCGTGACCTCCACCACCGGAAGGCCGCAGGCGCACAGCACGATCAGCACGACCGCAACCGTGATAATGAGCGCCAGCGCCGTCTTTGTGTAATTAACTTTCATGCCGCCCGGCCTCGCACTGCTCTTCGAGCTTATGGAGCGCCTTTTTGACATCCCCATTGCCGCCGCGATTGACGTACTTCTTCCCGGCAATCAGCCTCTCCGACATGGGCATCTCGTCCGACATGATCGTGAGGCGCAGGATGCTTAAATACTGCTCATCCTGCAATCTCGTGATCTTGTCGATCTTCTCGTCGATGGCCTTCAGGTGGGCACTCTGCGCGTCGCCCTTGCCTTTCTTCTTCTGGATCGCGCTGACGATTGCCTGAACGACGGTCGTCAGCGCAGACGAGCCGAGGATCGCTACAATGATCGTGGTTGCATCCATTTCTCTTTCTCCTTTATACTTCGGTAAAATACAGCCCCACCAGCTCATGAGGCAGGAACTGAAGCGTCACCTTGCCGCCCGGCTGCTCGCCCGTCCGTTCGCAGCGGTAGAGCTTGCCGTCCTCCGGATCGGTGTAATACAGGCCGTAGGTGTACTCCATGCCTTTTGCGGCGGGGATGGGGTCGTCCTGTGTGCCCGCGTGGGTCTCGTCGATGACGGTAAACAGCGCCGGGACTTTGTCCGGCTCCCAGCCCTCCTGTGTCGTGTGGGCCTGTGTCACGCGATAGAGCCTGTCTGCATAGACCAGCCGGTCGTTGACCTCCACGGACATTCCTGCCGTCCAGCGGTCATACAGCTCCTTTGCCTTCACGGCGTCCGCATCCGTCAGGCTGGCCGAAGCCTTGATGATATAGGGCCGCAGCTGTCTTGCGCGTTCTGTCTGCGTCATTCGCTCACCCCCAGTAAAATATTGATCGCGTTCTCCGCGTCTGTCAGTGGGATCGCCGCGCCCATTTCCTCATAGCTGCCCTCCGGCTCTGTGCCTTTCAGCAGCTTGCCCGCCAGCCGGAACACCGTGTCAGAAAGTGCCTGATACTCCTTACCGTCCTCGTCGGTCAGCGCAACGGCCATCTTCGCACAAAAGCCCTCGGCCTCCGCTTCCTCGCACGGCACATAGCATCCGTTTCCGTGCAGCCGGATCAATACGACGCTGTCCGCATATCCTGCAAATGCGCCGTCCTTCTTTACTGCATACATGGTATCACCCCGAATTTCTCTTGATAGATTTTCTCCAATCGCTCTGTGCTTGCCGTCCGCAGCCGGTTCTTCCAGTAGCCGTTCTCCTGTCCCGGCCACAGCTCATCTACAAAGTCCTCTCCGCATCCGTGCTTTTCATACCAGCGGTAGAGCTTTTCCAGTATCTCCTGCCGGTATTTGCCCTCATCGGTCAGTGGCCTGAAGTGCTCCCAGCCGTTTTCTGATGTCACACAACAGATCGGCTTGCCATCCAGATAGAGGAATTTTTCATGCTCCTTCAAAATCGTGCCATATGGGATATTGACCTCCCCAGAAATGCTTTTTCCCTTAAATCGCCTGTATGTGATATAGTCCATATTCGTACCTCATACGCAAAAGCCGGGCGCGAAGCCAAACGATCTTCTCGCATCATCAGACGCGACCGTGCCGTTCGCGCTTGCGGTCACGAACTGCTCGGAACCGCTTGCCACCGGGGAACGGAGCCACCAAGTAACAGCTATACTTGTTGCGCTGTAATTGTATTTGACCTTACTGTTTCCGGAGCTGTAATACAAGTATTGTGCCTGTTTTTTTGATTCACCAATGTTTGAAGCACCGAATGTCCCAAACACCTCGTATTCAGACAGCAAGAAGAAATAGTCTGTTGTCGCTGTAGCAGCTTCTATACCAGGTTGCAATCTACCTGTATTATTTGTATACTTTGTGACATATTTAAGTACTGTACGGAGTGCTTCTGGAATAACCGCAATGATTGTATTGGAATAGCTTAGCATGCTCGTACCGCAGATGTACTTGCGCATAAATGACGACTCCCAACCCCCATCATTTGATTCACTAGAATTCATTATAAATTGTCCCATAAAAGCATTTCCATATCCACTATCGCATAGCGCAACATCTGTACCACTGGACAACGCGTCCTTCGCAAGTTGGAAATGGATGCGGTTTGTACCCTCAAGACTGGAATTATGGTTGAATCCGATTATAAACGCGTATGTTGTGTAATTCGAGAGCGTCAGTGTACCAACCGTTCCGTTAAGCGTGATCTCCTTTCGGTCGCCGATGCTCCAAAAGTTTTCACCTGTTCCAGCATCAGAAATCCCACGAATGGTTTCCCATGAATTATCATTCAGTATGGTAGATATAAATACCAAAGATGTATCATACGAAGATGTAACGTTCACGATATTACTAGTGCTCGTTTCCCCACCCAATGTTGCACTAACCGTCCATTCTCCTTCTTCTGGAACGACCAACGTACACGTTCCGTTAACCGATGTGCCGCTCACAGACAGGCTTCCTTTCGTCGCGATGACAGTTGCACCAGATGTCACAGACACGACGATCTTCAATTCCGTGCCGGTCTGAATGGCCTGAATGGCTGTCACAAATCCGTCCGGATAGACCAGTGGGTCAGATGTGCCGCCTTTCTCCCGGATAGCTGCTGCGACCTTTGTCAGGTCGGTTGTGTTTGTCAGATATTCAGCCATCAGAAGCTACCTCCATTCGCGTTTGCGATCTCTACAGCCGCCCATGTGCCGGACACAACACGCAGGAATTTTCCATTGTCCGAAGTAGTGACCGTGGGCAGCTCCTTCGTGCCCCATGCGACCTTGTTGTTTTGAACGTCAGACACCGCCTGATCGATCTCTGCGCCGGTGTGCGCGCTATTGTATTGGTCTGCCATAAAATCACTCCTTCATGCAGAGAAATTCCTTGCCGTCTGCCGTCAGCATGGTCTTTGTCGTGCCGGACGGCACAAAACCATAGTTATCATTCCAGCTTCCGTCCGCCCCCTGTGCGTATAGAGAAATTCTGTATTCTCCGTCACCACTCAGGAGAAAATCGTCGTAGACCTCAAAGGTTCGCTCCGTCCCCGCCGGGGTCTGGGAAAAGGACGCAATGAGCGCCCCTTTCCCGCGCCCCCAGTCCTCGCCGGTTTTCGTCGCGCGGCATTCAAAGGCCGTGTAGGCGATGTCCGACGAGAACTTGACGGTGATGGAATCGAAACCGGAGACTGCCGAGATCTTATTCCCCGTGATGGTGAACGTCAGTCCCGGCGCGGCCATTATGCCACACTCCAAGTCCCGGCGGCGTTCTTGACAAAGACCTTGATGATCTTCGTGCCGTCGCCGGAGGATGCCGTCGCAAGGTCCGCGCCCTTGATGGTGACATCAATCGCTGTGGCCTTCTTGTAGCCACCCTTGCTGCCGGAGGTGTTTGTGGAGCCGCCAGTGGTCGGGATCTGCGTACCGGCGTCGTGGAGGCTGCTGGTGCTCGGCACGACACGCACAGTGTACTCCTCGAAGTCCACATCGGATGTGAAGGAGAATGCGCAGGTGTCGAAGCCGGAGACTTTGGAGATCCTGGTCTTGTCTGGGCCAGTGATCGTGACCACCGGAACTGCTGTGTTGACCGTGATAGAAGCTGTGACTGCAGCCGTTTCGTTGCCGACGTCATCCCGCACCTTGATATGTACGGTTTTCAGGCCATCGCCTTCCGTCAGAACGATAGACTTGCTGGCCGCGAAGGTTTCCCACGATGCGTCCTCTTCCGTTGCCGCTGCCTTGATGCCCCAGAGCTTCATTTGGTAGCCGGTCTTGGTTTCATCCGTCAGCGTGATCGTTGCGGTGACGGTGTTGCTGGTTGCATACGTCGCGCCGTTGTTGAGCTTCAGTGTCAACCCAGACGGTGCAAGCGTATCAAGAATTAGATTGAAAAAACTTGCCATAGGTTATGCCCCTTTCTTTTCACTCAGTTCGATGTATAAATATCCGCCCGGGCGGGTATAGATGGGTTCTTCGCCGATGCAGGCATTCTTGATGCCCATCTCACCGACAAACAACTCCTTGATCTGTTCTTCTCCGACTGTGATCATTCCGTCACCCCCGAATCAGATACAGTGTCTTTACGTCCTTGACGTCCAGCGCGTCATATTCCGCCCGGTCGAGGACTACAATGGTGTTGATCTGCGCGGATGAGACGTTGCCGCCGCCACTGCCGCCGGGTGTCACCCGAAAGGGCGGCAGGCTGAATTGGATGCTCGGCTTCCCGCCGATGTCAAACCGGATTGCCATCACAACACCACCTTACTGATGGAATCGCTCACGCGGATGCCCTCGATGCTGGTGCCGATGACCACCGGCTCCGCGCCGGCGAATTTGATGCGAATCTGGACGGCCTGAGAAGCGCTTTTGAACTGAAAGGTTTCCTCCTGCGTCAGCGGGAACAGGAAGTTTCCGTCTGTGTCCGTCGCGACCTCTCCGGGATACACCTTGCGCAGCTTCCCAACGATGAACTCGATCATCTCGATTTTGGATAAGTCGAGCGGCGCGCCGTCCTGCGTCCCAGTAAATACAATGGCGTACTGGTCGCCTTGCATGATTTTCAGGCTCATTATTTCTCCCTTCTCCTGTCATCCAAGACCGAGAGCGAATGTGTAATAGCCTCGCCCAAAATTTGCGCCTTTGAAAGCATTTACAACGATAGATCCTTCTGTAAAAGCAACCGTAATGCTATTTTCAACTAGATACAGTGCATACCCAGTGTTTGAATTGCGCCCACCGTATACCTCATACGCTGTCGGAACAGTAACGGTTTGGCCAACTGAAACTGGTGCTTCAAGGACAAGTACAGCACAGGCCATAGCAACCGGAGTTTCGGGGCTTGCATAGCCCCCCTGTGAATCCGAAAAGTAAAAAGAAATCCCGTTAATTTTTTTCGCGGATGATGGAACAGGTACGGTAAGGCTGGCTTGTGAAAAAGAACTTGGGGACGACTCTACGATTTGCTTAGCGGAAGTGGCAGAATCACCTTCATATGTGCCGCTGACGCCAAAAATACTTACTCCGCTCTTGATATTTGAGGCAATCAGCGCGCTCGGTTTCTGCACTGTCAGGGCGGAAAAGCCGTCATATCCACTGTCCGGATTGGCCGTGTACGGAAGAGAAGGCGGAAGAATGGATTTGCTCTGAAGGTTGGCGCTTCCGCCGCCGCCCATGACTTCTACACTCATTTTCTCACCGCCTTTACAATGACTGGAATATTGACCGTCGGAACAGTCCCGAGCGCCGTCAATATATTGCTGGTTGCGCTCCCGCAGATCTTTGCCTTGGAAAACGCGTCGTACTGAGCGACTGTCGCATTCGGCGCTACGCTTACAACAATGTTGTAACTGGCATTCGGATAGTCCGATTCGAGGGAATAGGTCTTATTGCTCCATCCGGAAGATAAGAGCGTCACCGCCGTATAGGTGGCCTTGACGTAGTCAGGGATTCCACCTGCGGCCTTTACTTTTCCGGATGGGTCGTATTCGGTCTCCTGCATATCGCCGGTTCCTGCGCCGCTTGCGCCGCGACAATAGCCTGCGTCAATCGTTTGCCCGTTCGAAAGGGTCAGAATCAGGTGATAGCGGGAATCGATACTCGCGCCAGTGACGGAAACGCCGTCATCGCCGTTGACCTGTCCGGCGTCGATTGTGGAACCGTCCGTTGTGGTCAGAATCAGATGGCCGGACGTGTTCACCGTCGCGCCGTTGATCTTCGCTGCCTCGATACCCGCGTTCTTTGCAAAGGTTTTGAGCATCGCACCGGTCACAAGCCTGGTCGTGCCGTTCTGCGAAACAAGAATCAGGTCAGTATCACCGAACGCCGAGGCTGTCGAAAAGTCCGATATTTTCTTGTATGTATCAGCCATTTTCGCCCTCCGTTGCTCTCTCCACAGCCTTTTCCATCCTGTCCAGTTCGTTGTTGATCGCTACGATGGCATAGCAATCTTCACGTCCGGAAACACGCACCCGGTTCAATGCTGTACGAATCAGATTGATAGATTCTTTCATGCTTTCCATATGTACCTCACAAGTTTGTTTGTGCGCCATTTTTAACCACCTTTACTGTTCCATTCGTAAAGTTGATTAAAAGGCCGGTTCCCATGCCGCCGTCCCCAATCCACATTTCATGTCCGTTGCCTCGATAGAGCTTTTCCACATAAGCGGATGACGTATCGCCGAGAATCAGAGCAGGGTAGGAGCTGTTTATGCCGAGTACCGCTTTCAACCCACTTCCGGTATAGATTCTCATTCCATCGCTGGAAACCTGCGCGTAGTCATAACCTCCGGCGGTTGCTCTCAGGGTACAGCCGACGATATCCATGCCGTACAGATAGCCGGTTGTAATGTTCGAGGCGTTCAGGTTGGTAACCTGAATCTGACTCGCATCGATAGAGCCGATCTTGACATCCCCTGTGATGCTTACGCCGTTTTTTGAGAGCGTAATGGATGCACCGTTCGTACCAGCAGAATAGCTCAGTGACAGGGAGTTGAGGTTCAAATCGATTGCTGACTGAACCTGTGTGCTGTCTACCTTGCCCTGGACAGAAAGAGCAATCTGTTCCGTGGTCTTCTTGATTTCAGAAAAGGACTGTGCCGTCCGACGTTCCTCCCTCGTCCTCGTCTGATACGGATATTCATGGTTGATCTCCGTATCAATCGGCGCATCGATATCCGCGCTCATGGAAACACCCACTGTAAAGGCCGCAGAGGCCAGCACAGAGGCTTTTCCGTTCGGTTTGATGCTGTCCCCCAATTCTAACGCAGGGTTGAAGAACGCCGTCCCAGCGCTGTAAGGGAGGTATGTGACGCCGTTCAAACGATTCTTGACATAATCACATATCGTTTGAGTTGCGTAGATGCAATCCGCCTGAATCTCATACCCGGAAGAGCCTGAGGAATACTGCGTATCGGAATCCGGATAAAGCGTGACTTTCCTGATGGTGACTGCATCGCCGAGGACGTCGCAGGACATCACCGGGACATCATCTGTAGTGGACGGAGATCCAAGAGAAATCAGCCGGAGTTTATTGTTCTCCGTGATAATGAAGTTCCCACCGGACGCCGCCGCAATGCCGCAAAGCACTTCACGCATCGTGTAGACCCCGACTGGGCTATCGATGCTATACGGTGCAATTGAATTTCGACTGTCCACTGTGATTCCCAGCTGATTTGCAATGTGGGTCACAGCTGCGCTCATCGTCATGGAGCCAGCGGATGAAGGGAAATCCCTCTCCGCTGCGAGCATCCGGTCGTAGGCCGTAATAGTCATCCAGCCGGAAGCATCCGTAGAGCGCGTGTCGATGTAGAACGTCCCGAACGGGAGCCAGTCTGAATATTGGGAATAGCTCTCCGCAAGGACATAGCCGTCATCCGTCTGAATAATATTGGAGAACTCGTCCGTAATGATGATCGTTGGGTCGTAATTCGCCAGCCGGATATAGCACTTGATCTCCGCGGCTGTTGGGATCGTACCGTTTGGTTCGAAGACCATATCCAGCATCGCCGAAGTAGCCTGTCCGATGGTCAGCTTATCCATCATGGATTTGGTGATCCGCGCAGATTTGATCTCGCCGTATGTATAGGTTTTTCCGTTTATGACCGCCTTGAAGTCAACCTGATAGTCTCCCGCAAGGATGTCATTCCATTTTGCCGGAACTGTCTGCATTACATCACCTACTGTTCAATGAGATTGAATGTCGTACCAGTCCAATACGTTTCTCCGCCCATGACGATCTGCGTCGTGCTCTCCACGGACGAGCCGTAAAATTTCTTTGTCACGATCCCGTCGATGGGGTCAAGATATGTTACGGAAATAAAAGACGGCTTCAACGCAGCGTTCAGCTCCATGAGCTTTTGCGTTGTCAGCCGTTTTGTCGTGATCGAGAGCTTCGCTTTGATTGCAATTCGCGTCCGGTGCATAATGCCGTCGAGCGTTCGCCCGGTCTGGTCGCTATCTAGGTCGTTCCTAGACCATTTCAAAGCCCCTTCCGGGAGGATGTCGGTAAAGTCCTTCCCGTCAATTTTGAATACTGCTACCATGCGTCACCTCACTGTCAGCGGCGTCCCGGACGCTCTGGACGCATTGGAAAGGCTTCGCTGCGTGACCTTCGCGAACTGGACACTATCGACCATCATAACCTTGCCCTCACGAATCGCCGAGAGAATTTCCCGAAGCAATTCATTGCTGGCGCTCGTCTGCGTTTCCTCCCTGACGATCTGACGGATCAGGTTTTCCGGTGCCTCAATGTTGTTCCCACTCGTCTGGTCGCCCAGAACAGCCATAAATTCCCGGTTTGGCGGGATTACCGCGCCCTGTGCAAGAGCCGGGACGCGCAAACTCGAAGATTTCGCACTAACTCCTCCGCCGCCAAATCCAGAACCCGGTTTTGAGATTGCAGAAGTTTTCCCTCTCTTTGCGTAAAATCCGCCGCGCGTTGGGACGCTGTCTGTTGTGATGTCGCCCCAGTGAATGGCAAGGCCAAGCGTGATGCCGACGACGCCGCCAACGATTCCACCAACAACACCGCCGATCGCTGCGCCGATCAAAGCTCCGATGATGCCGAGCATTACCGTTTTCAAGATGGCTGCCGCTTTTGTCTTCGCAGAACCATCGATAGAATTGTCAAACTGAACAGCAGCGATTGAAATTCCAAGTCCAACCACGAGGCCAATCACGCCACCAACAAATCCACCGAAGATCGTACCGATAACGAATCCAAGAAGTGCAAGAACAGCTGTTGTAAACAAAATTTTGTCGTTGCTTGGATTGTCGAGCTTTCTAATCCAGTTGAGGGCCTTAATGCTGATTGCAGCTCCGACCACAAGTCCGATAACACCCCCGGCAAACCCGCCAAAGATCGATCCAATAACGGCTCCGAGGATTGCGGTCATTACAGTCAAGAATGTGTCCTGACTATTCCATCCCTCAAATTTGCCGTCTATAAAATCAAGGGAAACAAGGCCGATGCTTAATCCGAGCAAAAGGCCGAGCATCGCACCCTTCAGACCGCCGAACTTCGCACCGAGCACAGCACCCAGAATTGATGTCAGTGCAACAATGGCAAGCCGTTTATATTTCTCCGGATTGCTTGTCTTGTCCAGCAGCGTACACCCAATCAGGCCGATTGCAGCGCCAAGAAGCAGACCAATGACAGCTCCGTGCAGGCCTCCAAACATACCGCCAAGAACCGCGCCGAGAATACCAGAGAGTGCAATGATCCACGCATCTTTATTGTGCAGGATGTTTCCTCTGTCCCAATCGAATTTGAGGTTTTTGATTTTGATCTGCAAATCCGCAGCGAGGTTTTTCAGCCAGTTCGGGAGATTCTTCAGGAAAGATGTTTCATCGAAATCAAAGCTGGCATCCGTAGAGCTTCCACCGCCACCGCCGCCGGATGACGTTTCCTGAACGAGCTGATTGATCTCGTCAAATGCCGCAAGCTGCTTCTTTGCTTCGTTGGCCGCCGCGCCTACGCCGCCGAGTGCCTTTGTCTCCTTGTTGAGATTTTTCGCCGCTTCTTTGGACTGCGAAATGGTCTTTCCGAAAATCCATGAAACAAGCGTCGCCAGAGCCGTCACGACCTTTGTCACGATATTTACAAGGGCAGTAAAGGCCGGAATAATGATTTCGACGATTGGCTGCGCAAGGGTTAGAAGAGCACCTTTGAGCTGTGCGATAGATGCTGCCGCCTCGCTATTGCTCTGGATGACATTCCCGAGCCACGTTCTAAATGAGCGGAACGCAGAAGTCAGAACAGAAAAGAGAAATACCCGTCTAAATAGGTTCTTGATTCGATTCCCGATTTTCTCCACGCTTGCCCCAACTCGTTCAACAGAATCCTGCATTTTTGTGCTTTTCCCATTGGCCTTATCGATCTGCTCTGAAATCTCGCCATAATGCTCCTTTTCATCGGCAAGGCTCGCCGTGGCATTTTTGATTTTCTGATCATAGCTGTCTACACGGCTGTTTATTTTATTCCATTCAGACTGCAAGCCGCTCACAAGCGTTTTCTGGTCTGCGATTGTTTCTTTGCTATAAACACCCTTCGCAGCACTCTGCATCTCATAGAGCTTTTGTTTTGCGGCGTCGAGCTGTGCGCCCATCTCCTTTGCCTGTTCTGCCAGCGCATTTCTGCCGCTGCCCATCTCAGAAATACTCTTTTCGAGGGAATTGATCTTCTTTAAGGTGCTTTGGAGTTCCTTTTCGAGCTGCTTATTGTCAAGTGCCGTGCTGAATGTGATTGTTCCATCTGTCATGTGTTCACCTGCTCTCTGCTATTACCCTGCGCCCCACTGTTTCAGGAAATCTTTCTCCGCATCGGAATAAACCTTCCTAAAATCAACTAGTTCTTGGTTTTTGCGGTACCATTCCGCATCCTCTTTATCGAGCTTCTTTCCACGCGCCTTTTTATCGCGTATTCTGACGATTTGAGCGAAAGTACACTCAGAGCCGATTTCGTTATAGGCAGAAATAAACGTCCACCAATGCAGTCCTCCGGTGTTGTGTTCTGCGTCGTATGGAATCCCGCGAATATCCGTTCCAAGCACGCGGTTCACCGACGATGTGATGTAAGGAAAATCCTGCTCCCAGTCAACCAGTTTTGGCTTTTTCTGCTTGTCTACCGGCTCACCACATCGAATAAACCAGAAGCAGCGTTCAACAAGATCCTCGATTGCTGGATACTTCCCTTGAAGGTCTGGATAGAACATCTCGACAATGCAGACCTTTTTTTCATAATCGCTGAGTTCACGGTCATCCAAGACAGAGCAAATATCGAAAATCACACGGAAATCCGTTCTGATTTCGTATGAAGTGCCGTCAATCTCAACGGATGTCGGAAGGGTGTAATTCATCGGTTATATTTCTGATACTTGCCCATGTATTTTTGCAGACGCGGGTTTGTCGTAGCATACTCTTTCTCGGACGCATTGTCGACCGTTTCAATCACGCTCAAAATGAAGTTGCACCAGATCGGACAGCCACCCGCAAACGCATAAACATTGCAGTCTCCAAATACATCCTTACAGAAATTCTCACCGAAAATCTGATCAATCGTTTCGCGCATCTCCGCATCGCGTTTTCTTGCGATTTGGAAAAGCTCTGCGCCCTTCGCCGCGCTGGCTTCGTGCTCATACTCCGACTGTTTCTTATCCAGCGTGTCAAACGCATTAAATAGCTTTTCGACAAATGCACTGTCGGTCGGATTGAACGTGATCTCCCGGACGCCGTTTACGCAGTATGTCTTTAAGCCATTGTCAAAATTCAGGTTTTCCATAGTTTCCTCCAAATAAAATAGGGGGCATTGCGCCCCCTTTATTAAGTGTCTGCCGTGAATGTGACCACGCCAGCAGCAACGGTCGCCGTGCCGGTTGTGCGCGTACCGCCGTAGGTAACGTCGATTGGCATGCCAATCGTGGAGCTGCCGCCAAGACCGGACGGCTTCACCATGCAGCTCGAATAACGCTCCGCAAATACCTTGCCGGACGTGCCAGCGTATGTATGCACGATGAGCATATCGAGGTTACACAGCTTCGCCGCGTTCTGCTCCTTGACCGCAAGGTTCCAGATTTTGAGCTGCGCCGCGTCACCCGCGTCCAATTCGCACGGATCAAAAGTCTGCGTCATGATCGGCGTTTTCATCGTCGAATAGGTGTTGCCAAGAATGTCATTCTTGGATTCGTCCTGCCAGTCGTATTCAACGGAGCTGTCCTCGACGCGCTTGCCAATCGCAGACCATACCGGAGTGCTGGTTTCGCCGGTGTTCAGGTACGCGATCATCATTTTTCTCTCAATGGTCGCGCCGGAATCAGTCAGAAAAGTCATGTCTGCCATTCGTTTTTCACCTCATATTCTTTTATAAATTGCACGGAGATCTGCACCATATAGGTTGCAGTCCCTTCCTCGTCTGCCGCGTAGAGCATCCCGTTCTGCGCGGTGATTTTTTCCTCACACGGAACGTCGCCGAATACCGGTGCCTTCCGTATCACAGACTGTTCCTGCACCCACTCTTGGAGCGCGGACACCCAATCCGCGTTGATCTTTGCGGACGCTTCTTCTCCGGGTGCTTTTTCAAACACATAGTACAGTCCGAAGTTGTATTGATTCGTGACCGTCACGTTTCCCATAATGTCAGACGCCCTGCTGACCTCCACAAGACCATTTGGGAAGATACCGCCATTGGATGGTACCTTATCCGTATAGTCGATCTGAAAGTCCGTCAGGGCGTCATATTGCGGGAACGTGGCAAGCCAGTTTTTCATTTTATCCAGTGCCGTCAATGTATCTCTGCACCTCCTGAATCATCTGGCTTTTCTCTTTGGCGAGAAGCGCCCTATCCCAAAATGGGCCAGCGTCCGGGTTCTTCGTCTTGTCGTACTCCAAATCCCGATCCGTAACACGAAGAACTGTTCCTTTCTTGTACCGATACCCAACATCGGGGATGTAAGCTGGGCCTTTTCCAGTAACGGAATTGACCATCACTTTCCCGTAATACTGATACCGAGCATAAGGGGCATTGACTTCGATCTCGGTCGGAGATTTTACGAACTTTAGCTTCGTAGCGAGCGCGCCGGACTGAAACGGCATATAGCGTGTCATACGGCGACTGATCATGTTGGTCACATAGAGCTGCACCCGGCCATTGCTATCCAATCCATGATTTTCCAAAATCTGTTGGATCGGTTGCATCTCGACCTTTATCCGTGTGCTCATCCGCCTGCCTCCACATGAACCATTTTGCCGTTCCAGTATTTTGGATCAACGTACTTCACCACGACAAGGCCGGGAACCTTCGTCGGGATCAGAGACGCCCATTTCGTGGCTTCCTCGCCCACGCCGAGCAGAACCTTGTCTTCCGGAAACACGCACTGCTCCGAACATGGAATTACCAGCAGGAAAGAATTTGTTTCTTTGCTGCCGGTCTTGTCCACATTTTCAGTTTTCTTGAAGTCCAGAAACGCCCTGTCATACACAGTCCGCGTGACTGCGTCCCCACGCTTGTGATAGACCGTGACGGTCTGGTTGCACAGGCGGTAGTCAACCGGATTACGCTTTGATACTCTCAGCATGACACACCTCGATAAATGTCCAGATACCGCGACGCCGCCTTGTATAGCTGCCGATCCTGCCCCTTTTCGGACAGGTCAACGCCAAGAGCCGTAGGCGATCCATAGCTCACAGACACACTCCCAATACTGGCAGAGGAAACCGCGATGCCGTCTCCGGACAGCATTGTTTCGATTGCAGATAGCGCATCGACCATCGCGCAGATTGCCATATCCCGTGCCCCTTCTTCTGGCTCCGTCACGGTGTAGATCCGTTCATACCGGCAAAGCTGCTCGTCAGCGCGAGCAGCCAGCCGGGGGAACGATTCTTCGTCAACGACGTCGCCCATGTATTCAGACAGGTAAAATGCGTAGTTCGGCATGGGCGTCACCTCCGTTATCAGCCGCCAGTCTTAGGCTTCATGACAATGCCGTTCAGAGACGCCGCTTTCAGGGTGTTCTTCAGAACAGCACCGGCCACAAGCTCCACTTCGCCGGTTTTCACCGCGCCCGGAGCGTTCATGTCCGGCATATACGAATTGATGATTCCGGTTCCGGTCGGGGAAATACCGTGGAATCCATCGAGCGCAAGGGACACAGCGTAGATGCTGGTCGTCCCTGCTGCGGATGCGGTAGCTGCAGACGTTCCGACAACGTCAACGGATGCGGTGCCGTTGTAATACTTGCCGAGGTCGACAAGCGGGATGTCGCCGAACATTTCGACCACGCGGCCAAAAGCATCCTTCGTGCGCTCATAGTAGCCTGCTCGACGTGCTGCCGCGCGGACTTTGAGCAGCATGTCGCCGTTCATCATCAGCATAGAGACATCGCCGTCGATGGCATGAACAAGCGCGTCAAGCTGGTCAATAAAGGCGTTGCTGTTGCTGTCCAGCTTCGAGGAATCAGACAGGTCAATGTCGGTGGTAAACTCATTGCTGGTGCCATTCAGCAGCTTCCGGAGGCCGTCAAACGTACCGGTCACAAAGCCGGTTCCGCTGGATGCGGACGTGCCATTGATGACGAGGTTGTGGAAATAGTTCGCCGTCGCCTTGATCTTCTGCTGTGCCTGGAACGCCATTTCGTCAACAGCACCAGAGGTGTTCTGAAGAACACGGTCGACCTGGAACGAACCGCCCATGATCACGGCCTTCGCGGTCTTTTCCTCGCGCTTCGCTTCACCTGCGGTGTACTCGGTGTTGATCGCACGGACGGCGGCAGTGGACGGGGTCTTGAGCTGAATGTAACCATAGGTCAGCGTGGAACCACCGGTGCCCGGAGAAATGGCATTGTCAAACGTCATTCTGTCGAGCAGGAGAGACGATCTACGGAATTCGTCAATGATCTGCTGATCTACCTTGTCGGCCATGCCGACCTTAGCTTCTGCGAGAGTAATAGGCATAATTTAATCCCTTTCTTTCATTTCGTATTTGCGTAACGCGCCTGCATCGCGCTGCGCAGGTCATTCGGTTCCCCAGCAGGCGGGTTTTTCCCGGCTCCGTTACTATACGGAGGGGGCGTCTGTGTCTCAAAGAGGTAGCTGTTGTCCTTCTTCAGGGTTTCCAGCGCCGCTTTGATGTCCGCTTCCTGATTTTTGCTCGATCTCAATGCTTCGACGTCGAGCAGAGCGGAAATGGCTTTTGCATTCCGCCCCTTTGCGGCTGTGATCGCGTCCTTGACGCGGCCATCAAAGGCCATATTGTCAAGTTTCGCCTGCCACTCCTTATCTTTGTCTGAGAGCTGGCCTTTCAGCGTATCGATCTTCCCCTGAAGGTCTTTCACATCCACGCCGTCAAAGGCTTTCAAGCCATCCTCTGCGGTTTTCAGTCGCTCCTTGATCGCTTCATAGTCCGCAAACGGCTTTTTGGCAGCTTCGATGTCTTTGCCGTTCTCGTCCATGATCGCGTCAATGATCTCCTTCGGAAGCGCCTGATCGCCAACCTTGAGATTCTGCAAAAATTCACGTTTCATTGTGTGTTCCTCTCTCCGCTACGCTTTTCTAACGGGGGTCGCATCCCCTCGCGGCTGTTCGTTTTACGACATCCCGGTCAAAATTTGTATGAAAAAAGCACGGCGCAGAAGCGTCGTGCTTGAATCATTCAGTTGTGCTTATTTTATCACATCATCGATCTGCTCTTGCGTGATAAACTCAGTGGTGGTGCTTCCATCGCTATGGTCAACGTCTGCGATGTATGCCTTCCCATCCTCTAAGATTTCCACAATAACAGCAGATTCTTTGCTTTTAAGCCGTATGGTACAATATTGTTTCATTTATCTGCACTTCTCTTTCTGTCAACATAAGCGCTGATCAAGCGCATCTTGCCGGTCTTTGCGTCATCAAGCCACGCAGTGATTACGTTTGCCGTCCTCTGATTCGCTCCGGTCAAGTTCATGCGAACTTCATACCGCGTTCCATACTCATTCCTGCCTTTCTCCGATGCAGGAAAACTCGAAAGATTATCGCGAATATTCTGAATCAAGGAATCCGCATTATCCAAATTATACCCTAGAGCATTTGAAAACGCAATCGACTTATCAAGTGATTTTTCCGGGTTTAATGCGTATTCCGTGAATTTCTCAGTCGGAATCAGTGCCGCATTCCTCTTTGGCAATAACGCCTTTTCAAATGCGTCCTGTGCCGCAATGCCCTGTTTCCCGCCAAAGCCGAGCACTTCCGCCCGCGTGTCCTGCGTCCGAAGGCCAGCGGCTTTAGAGAATCGCCGGTATTCCTGATTGAGAACTTGCAGCTTGATTTGATCCTGCTGCTTTTTCTCCTGATCTCCGGTAGCTTCGTCCGCAAGGATTCGCCGCTTCTGGCGGCGCATGGAGGTTTCTAAGCGGCGCTGCCGCTGGGTGGCCTCATACATTGTGTAGTGCTTTCCGGCGTAATCAATGCCGCGCTCGTTGTCCATGCGATACTTTTCAAGTTCTTCCTTCGTGTACTGCGGAGGTGTGACGCCGAGGATAATAGGAAATGCAGAGTGTCCGCAGTTCAGCGTGCCAATGCGTCGGATGAGACTGTTATTGAGCGTTTCATATTCCTCGTCGCTATATTGCTTTCCCTGAATTGGTTCGTGATCGGGTGCGCTGGCCGCGTGAGCGCTGATCTCCCAGCCATTGGCTCCGATGTCATCATGAGTCTGATTGGAAATCTGCTCCTGCATCAGGCCAAGACCGCCCATCACAGAGCGCCGCACAGCCGCTTCAAGGCTTGTGTGGATGCCTGACTGATAATCAATCGTCTGGATGCCTTTCTCTGCGAGGTTCTTCACCGCAAGCCTGACGGCGGTGTTATAATCCGACGCGCCGGTTGCAACCTGAGAAAACGCGAAATCCATGCTGTTTCTATATGCCTGTTGCAGCGGGAGCGCCCGCCCGTACGGGTCAACCATGCCGATTGTTTGCGTGATATTCGTGAAGTCATCCTGTGCCAGCTTCACTGCCGCAGACACGATCTCCTGCAACACATGATTCTCTGCAAATGGTATTGCATCAGCGGTCGGAAGCGCTTTTAGGTCGAACCGGTAGCCAACCTCCGCGCTCTGTGTCAGGAGCTTTTTGATCTCGTCATTCGAGACACCAAGCAACTTTTTCAGGCGTTTTTTGATTTCGGCCTGACTAAGTCCCATCTGCTGCGCTGCCCATATCTGGTATTGTGCGGCGGATGTGAACTGTCCGGCCTTTGCGATCCGCCCCGCGATGTCTCGAATGAGATAATCGTTGATAGGGTCTGTCAGTCTTTCGGCATAATCACGAAGCACCGCAACCTGTTCAGCAGTAAGCATTATTCTTCGTCGACCTCGTCAACTTCTGGCATGAACTCTTTGCGGATCTTCGCCCGGTCTGCTTCCGTATCACACGGAAGATCATAATACCAGCCGAGATAGCGCTCCGGAGCAAGCAAACCAGCCTGAACCTGAGACATCATCTCAGAGTTGGTCTTGTCCTCGTCGTAGAGGATACCATTGCCATAGGAAATCGAAATATCATCCGGTTCAATCGGAGCGCCACTGTAAAGGCCATACATTTTCCCGAGAACAGAACAGACACGTAATGCTTCATTGACCGCAGCCGTCCACATCTCCTGTAAATCCTTAATCGTCAGGTTGTAGTCACCAGCGCTGGATGTGATCTCCGTCGCAGTTCTCTCTGCGGCCTCGACCTCAGAGAGGATGCCGCGCTTCATGCCGATAATGTTCTCAATGTTCCTGAGATATTCGGTCTTTCTCGCAAGGAAGGACTGTTCCCGGAACTCCGGGGAGAAAATCGTGATACCAACGTTGTCCGGATCATCGTCCAGCGCGGTAAACACCTTATCGTCAAAAGCTCTGTTGCCGTTACGGTCACGCTTCATCATATCGGCAGACACAATAATTCGAGATTGCCCGCGTTCAAACTCGCCGTTGATCTGTGCTTCGTTGATGTTGATAAGATGGATCAGACCAGAAGCCGGAGCGTAAACAGACGCCCCGTCAGGCGAACCATCCACGCAGTTCACAAGCGGGATTCTCACATGAATCAAGCCAGTGGAATAAAACGGCTCCTGATACACGATTTCCGGTGCAAGCTGTTCATACTTCGGCAGCTCCGAGAGCGGAACTTCTACGCCGAGCGTCACATTGTCGGACGCCTTGAACAGTTTGTTTTCAATCCTCAGATAACCGTTGTGGTCAACCGACCGGCGCTCCAAAAGCGTGTAGGTGTATCTCCCAACAACCGTCTTTTCCGCCGTCCCAACGTCTGTGATATTGTCCATCTCATCCCGGCCAAGCACAACATAATTGCGTCGGTCGATAGTTCGGAACGCAAACACGCCGTTTACAATGATCGGCTTGATAAAGCACTCGCCGCCGACCATCGCTTTCTGGACGGCCTGTTTCCGTTCCCGGTTAAGTGCGGAGAGAAGCGATTCCGCGAACTCGTCGGAAGCGTCCGTCTCGTATTCGGAAAACATAGTCTTTGACAACTTCGATACGATTGTGACGGGGAGACGCTGGCTAGGGTCTTCACCATCCATTGGAACGCTTTGATAATACAGATTAAACCAGTCATTGATTGCCCCCCTCATGGCATTGGTTGTTGTATCATCTACACCGAACGCCTGTGCAAAGTTATATACGCGATTATCAAAAAGCGCAGCCGCAATGCTCATCTATCCGTCACCTCATTCCGAATCGTGATTTTCTGGTATCGCAAGGCTGATTCCATTCCGTCAATATAGGCGTTGAGCCGGTCATTCTTCGCCTGAAGCTCTGCGATCTTATTTGCAAGCCGCTTGTTTTCTTCAAGCAGCTCGTTCCGGCAATATGTAGGAAGGAACTTTTCAATCAGCCATCTCTTGAACTTCTTCATCTTCTCTCCTGTCGAGCTTGTAATATCTCCGCAATACTGTATTGCACATGTAGCGTGTATCATCCATCGCGTGATCTGACTCTTTTATGACCTGATCGCTGTTTTTCTCATCGTCCCAGCGATACAGGCCAAATTCCCGAATTGCGTCTTTGCAGCTCCGATGTACTTTCAGTTTTCCATTCTTTAGAAGCCGCCCAGTAACACGAATACCGTCAAGTACGTCGTTATTCGCCTTTCGTACAGAAAATCCAGAGCGGCGTCGCAGCGCCGTAATAAAAGATGCTGCGGACGGGTCGACGACTATCGCCCGGATATATCGATCTCCGGCCAGCTTTTCAACCTCATCGCAGTATTCCTCGTCGGTCTTTTGCACCTTCATGTCGCGTCCGCTGTAATAATACTCCGCAATGCGAACCGATTTATCTTCATTCACACACCACAGTCCAGCAGAAAACGGGTTGAGAGTACCATAGTCAATGCTGATGTAATACTCGCCGCTTTCCGGAATCTCATCTGTGATATTATCTTCTCCAAACTGATAGACAAGGCCTTCTGCAACCACCCACAGGCCGCGAATATATCGATCGTAGAACACGCCGGAGAACATGGATTCATAGCGAGTAAGGGTCTTTTCACTCAGGCTCGGATTGTCCCGCATCTCGAAATGGAGGTATAGCGTGTTCCGCTCTTTGTGTCGGAGAATCCATTCGAGATAAAACCAATGCTGCGGACTTTCCGGGTTGCAGGAAAACCACACTTTAGCTCCATCCACGGAGCATCTTGTCAATGCCTGTTCCACAAAGGAGCGCGGCATGAGGGCTACTTCGTCCAGAATCACGCCCGCCAGAGTGCGTCCCTGAATCAGAGCATAGCTGCTTTCATCCTTGCCGCCAAACACTTCAAAATAGTTCGTGGTATATCCGCGCCGGACTTCCAGCACCTTATCAGCTCTCCTCCAACGCATGGTATATCGCTCTTTGGCGTAGCTCATGGAGATATAGGGGACGACGATATTTTTCACAGCCGAATCGACCGTCTTGCCGCAGACGCCAAATCGCTGCCCACTGAATTCCCGCATCGCCCAGTCGACAAATGCAACCATCATGATTGAGGTTTTGCCAGAGCGGACGGCCCCATCGCAGATGATCGCATCGTACTGAGAGTAGGGAAACGCCAATATCTTTCGCTGCTTTGAACTAATCATCGCTTTCAAGTCCTTCTGCCATCTCGCGCAGGCTTCTGCTCAAATCATCCTCTCTGGTGGATTCTGCTCGGCCGCCGCTAATCAGTGCCCACTTGTCAATCAGTGTCCCAAGCGCCGTCGTGATCTGCGCCGGTGTCGCCGCAGCCAGTTTTTCAGGATCATTTAATGCCAAAAGGCCTTTCCCGATGATTTCGCAAACAATGTCTTTCTTGCTGTCCATATAAGCAAGGACATCTGCGGCATTTTCCTCTTTTTTATCTGTGACCTTTTGTGCAAAATCATCGTCACTTCGCAATGTCCGCTGGATCGTGGTTGTGGAAACTTTATACTTCTTCGCAAGCTGGCGAATTGTCAGACCATCTGTTCTATCTGCGATGATTTTCTTTCGTTGTCGGTCTGTCAGCTTTGCCATAGCAGTTTTCTCTCCTCAGGATTATTTCATGCCCATACTTTCCACATATATCACACGGCTCCTTAAATCTGTTCTTTGTCCGTATAACAGAATAGCCAGCAGATATATAATCCTGCTGGCATCTATAACACAGTGTCCGAATATCTCTCATATCAAAGGTTGAGAGCTACGGAGTGCAGTTTCCGTAGCTCTCATGATGGAGGAATGAATCATCTGTTTGTTTTGGCATTATAATCATAAACCATATCCGGTAGGACATTCAAGGACATACTAGGACACGTTTTCTCAAATCAACAGGTTTTCATCCACTTTCCGAAGCGCAATACCATGCAGCCGCGTGACCTGCCTATACGAATAATTCAGGCTGTCTGCAATTTGCTGGAAATTCCATCCACGAATGTACCGGCGGCGTAGTATTCTTTTGAGTTCGATTTCATCCACCGAAGCGACCGCCTGTTCGATGCTGTGCTTCAAACCCTCCATGCGCTCCAATCGCTCTGCACAACTATCTTTGATCTCAAGAATCTTCGCAACCACGCTGTTCAGTTTATCTGAGGAACCGCCCCCAGGCGTGCCGCTATAACTCGCCGTTACCTTTCCAGCGATTGTATACCATTCTTCAAGGTCATGCAGAAGATCTTCAATTTCATCGCAGATATAGAGATACTGGGAAAGATACTGCTTTTTCTCCTGACTTGTCACTTAATCGCCTCCGCTCTCCAGACATTCCTCGCACGGCACTGGCCCACTTTCATCCGAATCCAGAAACCGTTCATAGAGATCGCACCACCACGCGATGCAGAATTCACAGCTATTACAGTTCTTCATCACTGTCACCATCCTCTATCTGTCGATGATTGCCGCAAAAGGTATCGCCTTGCAAAACGTGTACGGATTCACCTCGTTATCCTGTGCACACAAAAACGCCGCATTGCACGCTACATGCCACAGAGACGGCAGGCCAGATTCCTCATCAATGTGCATCGGATCATTCCAAATCGCCAGCACATGGCGCAGCAGCGCCTCGTGCCACCGTTCCGGGGCAATGTGCTTCCAGTTCTCCGGGTCTGTGTATTTTCTGTCCCCGAAATCCCGTACTCTGGCCACCGCCTCAATGAGTTCCGGTGGCACGCGGGAGAGTTTCAGCTTCCCGTTGTCGTCTTTCGTTCCCTCGATCATTCCATAACCGCCTTTCTGACCGCATAGAGCTTGATTTCCAGCTCCGTGATTTTCTCCTTGATCTCCTTGTATTCCTTCTCGTCGACCTCTGCGACAGAGATCACCTTATGGCATTTCCGGCATTCGTACCGTCTCCGTTGCAGTACGCCGTTCTTTTTGTATGGCCGAACTTCCAGCGAGTAAAACTTTCCGCCACAATCGCATCTCATTTATCCCACCAATCGGCAATCTCCTTCTGGTCGTGCTCGATCTGGTCGGCGGCGTCCTTGTTCGCGCAGTAAAGTCCGGCTAGATTTGTGCCATTCTCACATATTGGGTTCTCACTGCACGTCTTGCAATCTTCTCGCAGCGCCTTGACCAGTTCTTCCGGTTTCAAATTCATAACAGATCCTCCCTCTGCAATTCTTCCACCAATGCCTTAAAGATCGGGTATGCCTGCTGCGGCACTACCGCGTTTCCGAGGCATTTAAGTCTGTCCACCCGATTGGGAATCCCATGAGCCACTCTACCCACATCGGGTTCAGCTGCCCACCAATCTGATCGTTCAAGGCGTTCATTCGTTCTGGGTTTTCGTATCGTTTCCGTTGCCCCGTCCTGTAATCCCTGGCACATGGTGTCGCATACAAAACCACACCTTTCAGATTCCCGCGCGCAAGATCGTGTTCCGCCGATTTGCTCCCAGCAGGTCCGCTCCCTTTGCTGTCGCTTGCTTTCGGAGTCGGCCACAGTGTTGTCCCACTTTTCCATGCAACCCAATCTCTCAAATTGGCCGGCTGCTTCCGTCCTGGACGTGAAACCGTCATTTCCTTTATCAATGCGGCTTCCGATTTCGGCGGTAGTCGATCCATTGTGTTTGGCGACGGTACCAACGAAGAACACTCTTGCCCTTCTGTGTAACGCTCCGACAGCCGCAGCTTCATAATGAAACACGACGACGTGATAGCCTGCGCGTTCCAGATCCTTGACCACTTGCCCGGCGGCAATCTTGAGGATTCCAGGTACATTCTCACCGACGACGCAATGCGGGCGCAGCTCTCGGATAACCCGGAGCATCTCCGGCCAGAGGTAACGATCGTCTTCTTTTCCCTTTTGCTTTCCAGCCACGGAAAATGGTTGGCAGGGAAATCCACCGGATATAACGTCAACTGTCCGTTGACCTGTTCGCTCATAAAAACTCTCCTTCGTCAAAGTCCGGATGTCACGCCAGCGCGGCACATCCGGCCAGTGCTTTTCCAGCACTTTTGTTGGGTAATCTGCAAATTCGCATTGCCCAACGGTTGTAAATCCTGCCCATTCCGCAGCAAGATCAATTCCGCCGATACCCGAAAATAAACTCAGATGCGTCATTTCAGTAATCCCGCCTTTCTCAGCCGCTCCACGCTCTTACACCGCTTCTTCGCGTTCTCGGTATAGGTGTCGCGGCTTCGTTCAACTTCTCTCGCCCGATATTCCGCCTGTTTTGCTTCCTCATAGGCCAGATACAGCTCACACTTGGCGTGGCATCCCACTGCCCGAGTCGGACAGTCCCGTTCACATGGCGGCTTCACCATAGCGCCTCCTGCATTTCGTCCTCGGCCTGTTTCGCATGAACTCCTGCCAGCATTTTTTCTTGTGCAGCTTTGTAAAAGTTCCGGTCGATCTCAAATCCAAACGCATTTCGCCCAAGCTCGGCAGCCGCGCGAAGCGTCGAACCAGAACCGCAGCACGGGTCAATGACCGTCTCTCCGGGATCGGTAAAAATCTCGATCAACCGCTTCAGCACGCCGACCGGCTTCTGCGTTGGGTGAATCTTCGGAATCTCCTTGCCGTCTCGTTCCCATGCGAACCAATCGAATACCATCTTCCCAGTTCCGCGAATCGGCTTGCCGTCCTCTCCAATCTGACGCCCGTTGTTGAACTTCGGCAGTTTGTCCCGGTAGAGGACGATTGCGAACTCCGTTGCGCCGACGATGCGCATATTCGCCTTGAGCACCTGCGCGGAATAGTTCTTGCAGAAGAAGATCGGGAACCAGTTTTTGAACCCGTACCGTGCGCCGTATTCCGCAACCGTATGCATCTGGTCGAACGCGCAGAAGACGATCATCGCCGGCGCCTTGCCCTTTTCCTTCGGTTCCGGCTTCAACAGCCGGGAGCAGAAGTGCATATACTCGGCAATTTTGAAATAACCGTCCGAATTGAAAAAGCTCTTTTTCGCGAACTTGCTCTCACCGTTGGAATTGTCCCCGCCGTTATACCACATGGGATTGGAACCGTAGGCATCTGCCCCGATGTTGTACGGGATGTCCGCAATCACAAGCTGCGCCTTTGGAATCCCATATTTGCGGTAATTCTGGAAATTGTCATGATAAATTTCACAGCGAATCCGTTTAGGCTTCATCCGAAATCACCACCCTCATGTAATTTTCATCGTGGAAAAAGCTATGTTTCTCTCGGTAATGCCGCCGGTCATCGTTCCGGAGCAGCCAGCCTTTGATTGCATCCACGGTCATCTTCTCAATCGCCGCATGGTTGTCTATGTCCATCCGCGTGTTGTGCCAGAAGGAGATCGTCACAGGCTTTTCAAACAGCCGTACCGGAATCCCTTGCTGTCTCAGGCACAGCCTGACAAGCGCCTCAAGGTCTCTTGCGTCCGCCGCCCTGACGCAAGGTTTCTTTCCGGCCCAATAGGCGTTGAATCCATATCGCTTCGTCCATGCGCTTTTGCGGACGGGATAGGGCACAGTGAACTCAATCGTCATGGCGTTCCCTCGGCAGCTTGATCGTTTTCCCATCGGCCAGATCGTCTGAGCTGAGCTGATAGGATGCAAGCTGCAATCCGCTTCCGGTGTGCTCCACGCCGCAGAAAAAAGCGCAAATCATACCGTTCGGCAAATCAAGCGTGATCTTCATGCTCTTCCTCCTTCTTGTAAAATGGGTCATATTCGCTTCTGTCAGCCGAATTTGCCCACGCTACCCAGCGAGTTACCTTTTCCCGCAGCTCATCGCTCACCAAAAAAGGTTCCTGCACAAGGATGATTCTTGAGTTGCCCTGCATGATTTTTGCATTGGAGACAATTTCCTCAAAATCAACCGGATAAAGCATTTTTGAATATACCCGGTCGCTCTTTCCTGAAATGCGCCTTGTGCAGCTTGATTCCCTGAAAGCAAACTCGCATTTGCTTTTGTCTGGTGATTCTCGCTTATAGATATACCCGATTCTCAATCCTGCTCCTCCTTCTGCACCCACAGGTGGCAGTTATAACGGGACAGTTCTCCCGGCTTCGGCTTCACCCGGCACTTCTTGCCGCAGTTGCCGCAGCATTTCTCTGAGATCACAGCAAGAGTTTCAACCGCATCCTCCAGCAACAGCTGCTTTTCGTCTGCCGCTTGACGTGCCGCCTCGCGCTCCTTTTTGATCTCATCCAGCACATGGTTTAGCCGGAGGATTTCGCGGGTCTGTTCGTCGGTGTGAATTTGAAGCTCATAGAGCTTCGAGGGGTTTTCACAGTGCTTGCAGGCGATTGCCCGCGCCAGTTTTTCGAGAAGCATTTTCCGTTCCTTTCCCGCTGCATCTGAGCAGCGTTCCGTGCGGCCAAGTAGCCGCAGTTCGTCATTTTCATTCCGTCGTCTCTTTCGTCCGCATCGGAAGCACTAACTTTGCATCATCTTCGTTGGTGTGAATCACGACCGGATTCAAAGGCCCCCAAAATTCCAAAATGATCGGATTTCGGAATGTGTTACCGGCGCTTATCTTTGCCGCCTGAAGCGCTGTCAGCAGATAATTTCCATTGAACGCGATTTTGAATTGCGGCTTTTCCTTCGGGAACACATTTTCGTAATCAAACGGATTTGGGTTATCAGGCTGCTTAAACCCGAACAGCACACCCGCACAGCGGATCTGCACTTCATTTTCGACCTTCTCAATCGTCGCGTACTGCTTCTTCGGCAAGCGGAACCCACCGCGAATGTATACCGTGAAGTTCTCATCACAGAAACCGATCACGGAGTGTTCCACACTCAGGCGATAGCCGTCGCAAGCGTGAGCCGTCACGCGCTGGGTCTCGGCGTCGAAGTCCAGACGGATGTACTCTTGCTCTTTGTGCCGCGTGCTGGTGTCGCAAAACTGCTTCGTCGCATCAATGATGCGGTTGAAATCATTTCCGAGAATTCTAGCTTTCATGTTTCCTAGTCCTCCTCCATCATCCGTGCAATGGCCTGACGCTCCAAGTCGGTGAGCTTATCGCCGTGCCTTTGAACGCCATAGCCCGGTTTTGCGTGATATTTACTCTCCGGCGCGGACAGCTCGTCCTCCCAGCGCCCATGATTCAGCCAGGTGGCCGGATTCGGGATAAAGCGCCCATTCTCCGTCGTCCATTGCTCGCTGCGTGTTTGCTGCTCTATGGCCGACAGGAGTGATTCAACAGGTTCCCTGACCTTGCTGAATGCTTTCCTAGCAGCTTCTTTCCCGACTTTTTTGGGATACGCTTTCCAGAATACGTCAAACCTATCGTCCTTACGTTCCTTCTCAGAAATAGAAACACTTTCTTTTCTATTTCCATTTCCATTTCCTAAAGGTAATACCGTGGTATTACCGTCAGTGTTACCATCCGGTATACCAGAGGGAGCATTTTCTTTATTCCACCGTTTGGCAATGTTCTCTCGCTGACGCTGACAATGTGCATCCCGTTTTTCGATCTCCTGCTCCATACGGTGGTTGTAGTATTTCCCTTCCTCGTCCTGCCGGAACTTGCTCATCACCTCGTCAGACGGCTTCTTGACCGCCCGTGTGATCTCCTGCATCGTCATGTGCCCCCGTTCCCTTTGGAGACACAGGAGCGTGATATACTGCCCACGCTCCCGCATATCCATCAGGGCACAGCCGGAGAGGAAATCCGACGTGTAGAACAGCACAGCAGGGTCTTTGTTCTTTGCCATGCCTTATCCCCCTAGAACGGAAGATCCGGGTCATCTCCTGTGATCTCGCTGAATCCGCCTTGCGGTTCGTATGTCTCCGCCCTGTCCTTCTTGCCCTCGCCAAAGTAGACATGATCGGCAAGGATTTCCGCCGAGCGGCGCTTGTTGCCCTCTTTGTCCTCCCAGTTGCGGATCTGCAACCGGCCTGTGACAACGGCCATCTGGCCTTTTGAGAAATACTTATCGACGAACTCCGCCGTGTATCTCCAAGCGACAATATCGATGAAGTCAGTCTCTCTCGTCTCGCCCTGCGCCGCGAAGTCGCGCTCACAGGCCAGCGTGAAGGAAGCAACCGCAACGCCGCTGCTTGTCCGTCTGAGTTCCGGGTCGCGCGTGAGCCGTCCCATGATCACGATGTTATTCAGCATACCAGTCCTCCGTCGTTCCGTTGATCAATTCATCCAATTCAGTAAATGGCATAGTTGCAAGTTCCGGGAATAGTTCGACAAGTTCCTGCAAATATTCAATGTCCATGTTTCAAGTTCCTTTCCTGTAAATCAATTTTGTTTCATCCCAATCGGGATACTTGCTTTTTAGATAATGCTCTATCGTGCTCTTAAACGGCCGCCGCAGGTACGACTGATCGTATAGAAAATGGCAGGTATCACACAGCGTTATGATGTTCTCGGCGATTCCAAGCCCGCCGTGTGAGCGCGGTATGTAGTGGCACCAAGGGCTTCCCGGTCTACCGCAAACGATGCAGTAGCCGCCGTCACGCTCCATAACGGCCTCCTTTACAGAGGCGGGGATACTAGTTGCCTTTGTCTGTTTGTGCAGCTCTCTCACCCCATTCCAGATTCATCCGCGCCAGCTCGGATGGCGTCAGTGTTTCAATCCCAACCTGTTTACAGTCCGCAATGATGAGGTCAAGCATGATTCCCATCTGGTGCTGGTCAAAGGTCGAACTTCCGTAGTAGAGGACGACATTGGTGCATCCGGGCAGCTTCGAGGCCGTGACGTCGCTGCACCACCCGAGGCCATTGTGCTCCCATCCGGAGCGCAGCTTCTTCACTGATCCGTTCGGCACACAGACTGTTTCACTGTTGTTCGGAATGTCCGGGATGTAATGCCGGTACAGGTCACGGACGCCCATGTTGAGCTTGCCCGCCAGCTTATTCATCAAAACCCAAGCGTAGGCATTGGCGTCCAAACTCCGCTTCTTCCGAAACTCCTTGATCTCCGCGACGTACTTTTTGCCGGGGTTCATGGTTTCGAGGAACATTTGTGCCTTGCGCGGCACATCCGCTTTGATACGGAGCCATGTGCCAGATGCATCCATCATCCAATCAGCCTGCTCGAATGTAAGCTCCGTCAACGGGCATCACTCCTTTCCGCAAGCATCGCGCCAGATACCGCAGGCGCGGCAGATATTCGTATTCAATCCATTCGGGGGCGTATTTGACCGGGTGATAGCTCAACCTGTCCGGGTCAATTTCCCGGAACCAGTTTTCGTAATCCTCCGGCTCCAAGCGGTATGCCACGATGCGAAGCCGCTTTCCGGTGGTGTACATTTCGACCTGTGCCTGCATCCAGTACGCGCGGGAGACCTTGAACGCGGCGCTTTTGTGGGTCTTGATCTCGGAGATTTCCTCCGCGTCCTCGCCGTCGAGGTTCACCCGGAGCCGGAGACCGTACTTCCGAATCTGCCTGTCCATCCGCTTAATGCCGATGAATTGCAGGATGCGGTGTTCGTATGCCGTGCCCGTCTCCATTTCCAGATTTGTGAAGTGGTCGCGGTTCATGCCGAGCTTTTGCAGCCAGAACCGGCGAAAGGTCTTCGTGCCCCAGCTCCCCATGATCGTTGCCGTGTCTGACGCGCCAAACCACCCGCTGCGATCATAGTCGTGAATCATAGCTTTTTGAGCATCTGTTCGAAGGTGTTGACCTGATCGAACATTTTGAGAACGGAATCAAACTGCTTCTTATTCAGCCCAAGTCCCTTACAAATGCCCTCCACGGTGTACCCGTCCTGCATCTTCTGGGTCAAAAGCTGCTCCACGCGCTGCTTGATGGCGAAGATGTTGTGGGTGCTCAGGTCATCCACGCCGCTGTCCGTGTCCTTCTCCGCCGTCCAGAGCTTAAACCCAAGACCGGTGTAAATCGCCACACCCTTGACAAAGGCGCGGGCATGGGCGTTGGAAATGCGGAGCTGGTTCAGCGTGTCCGCATAGACCACCAGCGCACCGTTGAGCAGCGGATAGTCCATCGTGTACGTCTTATCGTCGATGTGAATATCGACGGACACGAAATAGCACCCAGTGCTCCGCTTGTTTTTGTCCGCCGTCGCATAGTGGCAGAACACATAGCTCCCGGCCGCATTGGTGCGCGGCGTGAAGTAGACGCTCTCCGCACCGTTCTCATGCAGCAGCATCTTGCAGTTGCCCCAAGAGAGATAGGGCACTTCGATCTGTTTGCCGTTTTCGTCCTTTGCCTTCCGCTTGTCGCAGTACGGCATCACGTCGAGCTGCACCAGCTCGTTAAATGATTTCAGCATATTGTCCTCCTTATTCGATCACGCGCTTCTCATAGCCAAGCTGCTCCAAAATGTACCGCGTCCCCAGCTGCTGCACCAAAAGGGACATGATCGGGTTGCTCGAGTCGAAGTTGTCCGCGCCGGGGTCGCACATCATGCCCTCGTCGCCGCAGTATACGGTGTCCCCCTTGTAGACCTCGTCGCCGAAGATGTCATAGCAGTGCGGCGACACGTTTTGCGGGTCTTTGGAATAATCAATTTCCGGTAACACGTTTGTCCTCCAATCTGTATTTCGCGTATTTGATCGGCTTTCCGTGCTTATTGACCGTGTCGATCATTTCAGTTTCGATTGGGATGCCGCGGCAACGCAGATCATGAATTCTGGCTGATAGTCTTGTGCAGTCGCACTCATAGATAGATTCAAACAATGTGATCGAACCGAACTCCTTCAGGTGCCGCAAGATTTTTGCACACTGAGAAAGTGTCGTGCTCACTTGACATCCCTCCATCCAGCTGTTAAAATGTGACCAAAGACATATTCCCGATGGCTGATCGGTTTGTCTTCCTCTGGCTGCTCGCGTCTGACCACGCGGGCAGCCTTTTTCTTTGCCCCTGAACGGCGGATGTTGTCCCAGCTGCACAGCCATTCCCGCTGCCAGCTGGACTTACAAATGCGCTCCTGGCAGATCTCTTCGCGTGAGCATCCCTCGCATAGCTTCACAAACATTTGTCATCCTCCGCGTCCCAGTAGTTCCGCTGCCTCTCTGCGGCGACCTCCAGCGCTTTCCACGCCGCCTTGAGCCGGGAGACGAGATAACAGATCCAGCCCATCATGCCGCCCCGTACCATACGAGCATAGCAGAGATCGTCGCCATCACTGCCGCGTCCAGCGGCAATCCCCAAACGCGCAAGTAGAATAATGCGGTCATCAAAAACAGTCCTCCGAACCACAGCGCCGCCCGCTTGAGCATCCGCCGTAAAGCGGCGTACCATTCTCTCTTTGAGATCATCTTCCTTCCTCCTTTACCACGGGTAGCTGATCGCCGCCCGCATTTCCTCGACCGGAATACTCAGTTTCCGCATCAGGCGCAGCGTTTGCGGAAAATAGCTCGTCGGACTTTTGAGCAGGTCATAGAGCGTCGATCTCGCCATCCCCGCATACTCCGCCGCCTTTTCGATGCTGATCTCCTGTGCAGCCATCTCACCCCGGATCATCACCGTCAAGCGGTAATCCGTGTCCCGCTTGACTGCCAGCTTCGGCATTTCTCATTCCTCCTTCATCAGTTCATCAACGGTCACGCCGTAGAGCTTGGCGAGCTTTTTATGAAACACCCAATATGGCTTCGACTTTCCTGTGTCCCACATGCTGACTGTGCTCTGGTCTACGCCAAGTTTTTTTGCAACCTCGGCTTGTGTAAGACCAGCCGCAAGCCGCAGTTCCTTGAATTTCAAGCATTTTCACCCTCTTCTTATTTCCTCATAATTATGAGGTTTCATATTGACAGCCTCAAAGAGCAGTGATACAATGAATTTGTCAGGAATCATTAAAAATCGCCGCTCTTTGAGGGGCTGCCTTGTTGTACCCTCTGATTGGTACATCCATATGATACCTCATAAATTCTAATAATGCAATATAAAAATTAGAGTTTTCTAGTTTTTGTAGAATTGCACAATTCCTGTGGTGATGGTATGGACATTATGCTAAAACGGATGCTTTCTCTCATCCCTAAAAAAGAGAATGGAAAATATGTTCACGGAGCGAAAAAGGAATTTTGTGAAGCCATTGGTGCACCGACGAACATTGTTTCTGAGTGGGAAGGTGGGAAGACAAAGTCATATCGGAATTACCTGTATGTCGTTTCAGCTAAATACAACGTTTCCGTTGAATGGCTTAAAGGCGAAACGGACGAAAAGGGTATAAAAAAAGGCCCCATCCCGGAGGATGAGGCCGATAATATGATGAACCCAGACTATTTGAAGTTGAATGCAGCGAATCGCGCTGCTATTGATGCTGCGATTGCTGCCTTTCTAGCATCTCAGAAATCAGAAGATTGATTTTCTCTTTGTTCTCTGCGCTCAACTGCGCATAGGCATTATTCGACTTCTCGTATTGTTCTTTAATCTTTTCCATGCGCGTTTTCCTTTCTGTTATCTGAGGCAGTATTTGTATTTTAGAACTTTCGTTCTATTTAGTCAACTTGCATTTTGCACAAGATTGGTGTCCCAAATTCTATGCGCATAATCTTGAAATGTCCGTACTATCGGACATGGATTATGATAGATAAAGAGAAATTAGAGGGAAATTAGAGGGAGTATGATATGAGTAGGTCGGTGTATTACGTGACCTGTCCGATGTGCGGAGAGGTATTCAACGAGCGGTTGCGAAAATGTCCAAACTGCCGCGCGAAGAACCGGAAAGACGTGTGCCGCACTTGCGGAAAAGAAATCAGCAAGCAGGCTAGGAAATGCCCTTCCTGCGGTGCGCGTCACATACAAAAGATTTCAGATGGTGGCATCATTGCTATCCTTGTAACGCTGCTTCTTGTGACGATCATTCAAGAGCGTATCATGGATATGCCAAATAGCGAGGCCGCAGTAGAAGACGCATCGAGTTTCGGAAGTTCCGCGGTTTCGGATGCACCGCCTGAGGCACAAGCGGAAACGGACGATAAAAATGAAGTGGTTTCAAGAGAAAACTATATCGCGAAATGTGATGCCGTTTTGTATAACGACGTAGCGCGGAACCCGGATAGCTATGACGGTGAAAAGGTAATGTTTTCAGGCACCGTTATTCAGGTTTCAGAGGATGCGCTTGACTTATTCAGCACCAATTCAGTTGACTTCCGCGTTGAAACCTCTGATGGCATCTGGTATGTATCTTACAATCGGCCAGAAGGGGAGAGCCGCATCCTTGAGGGCGACTATATCACCTGCTATGGGGAGTGTGACGGCGTTACAACATATATCTCTGTGCTTGGCGGAAATGTCACCGTCCCGAAGCTCATTATGAAGTACCACGATTAACGTCTCAGGTGGGAATAACGCCTTGACAGGTCAAGGCGTCAACCATAGGACTATGGTTGAGATCACCCCGCCGTCGAATCTCCCCGGCGGCGGGGCTTCGGCTTACCGCAAGCGAGTGGGAGCTTGCTTGCACATTCAGCGTACTCTTCAGGAGGCGATTTGTCGAGAAAGTATTCTTTGTTTTAAGAGGAAGAATCATGTACTTTTTGGAAAGGAATCTGGTTTATGTCACAAGAATTATACGAAAAATGTCGAGAAATCAAAGAAACATCGAATCCAAGAATTACAAATCAAGACCTTGCCGACGCAACCGGAAAATCAGAGCGAACCGTTGCGCAATTCCTCCGTGGAGAGATTCCGAACGCCTCCTGTGAAACTGTCGCCTTGATCTGCAAAGAGTTTGGCGTATCGGTGGATGAGCATTACGGAATCACAATGCCGGAGCCAAGCCCGGACGAACAACTCACAAGGGAAAACCGAATGCTGGAATCCGAGAACCATGCATTGAAAGTTCAGAATGTCGAACTCATCGGCGAAGTTGAAAACTTGAAGTTGGAAGTCTCCCACCAAAAAGAAAAGGCAGACTTTCTCCGTGCGCAGCTCAAAACGCGCCGCCCTGTGATCTATACTCTGATGTGCTCCTGTGCCGTCATGGCCTTTACCTTGCTGATCTACCTCGTTCTGGACTTCCGCGTCTCAGACGTCGGGTTTATCATAAATGGGTCCCTGCAGCCTGCGGCATGGATCGTGCTCTGCATGATCGTTGCCGCAGTTGCCATCATCGCATGGTCGATCATCCACAACACGAAACAGCAGAAGAAGGGAAAAGAATGAAAAAAATAAACGTACCGGATGCGGAGAAGCTGCCCTCTGGTTCTTGGCGCTGCCGCGTTATGAT
>ERZ772883.578-NODE-578-length-36469-cov-8.664580_pt1 | contig 36469 bp, 29 predicted proteins | sample MGYA00580575_ERZ772883 | MGnify/ENA primary metagenome ERZ772883 (study PRJEB29015, sample SAMEA2737666) | human gut metagenome | biome: human gut; feature: human-associated habitat; material: faeces | place: China | collected 2012 ...
GCTTTCCGCTCGCCCTTTGGAAACCTTCGGGCACCGAAGCTGGCGAGAAACCCATAGGACGGCAAGTCCCAATCCGCACTGTAGTCGGCGCATTATGCCTCCGGTAGGAAATTTTTTACGGCAGAGTTGTTGCTCTCCGACACAAGCAGGGCCTTTCCGCTCGCCCCCTGCACCCCTTCGGACCGTAGTCGTCGAAATTTTGACGGAATGAACAGAGAACTTTCTTCGGGGGCAAACCATCGGCGTGGCCCGTATTCCCCTCCCTCTAACCCAATATCCCTCAGAAAGGAGCCACTCCCTATGCCGACAGAAGTCTATGAAATCATAGCTCAGGGCGCACGGTACTGGTTCCTTTTTTTGATGGCCCTGATCGTGTGGCGCAGCTTCCGCTGGTATCGGAAGGATCGCCGCCAGTATAAGAAACGCCTGCGCCTGCTGCCTGACGCGGGCTACGTGGGCGAACTTGTCACGATCCGCGGCAATGCCCAGCTGCCCACGGGCACCATCCTGCCCGTGCCGTGGGAAGGTATTATCGGCTCCGGGCGCGGCTGCGATATTTTCCTGCCTGTTCCGGGCGTGGCCCCCAAGCATTGCTGGTTCTCCTATGACCGGGAGGACGGGCTTCAGCTGGAACCCTACCACGGCCGTACCGTGCAGGTGGACGACCAGACTCGGACGGGCCGGGGCGAAAATTTGAGTATGCATCACGGTTCCCGCCTGTTCGTGGGGGAGGTGGAGCTGCGGCTTCGGATGTTCGCGGGCTTCGAGACCGCCGCCCGGGCAAGGGTGCTGCGGGACGCGCCCCAGCCGGACGGCGGACAGATGGCGGGGGCGATCCCGGTCATGACGCAGGAGCAGTTCCTGCAATGGCAGCAGCAGTACATGATGCAGGCCGCTCAGCAGCAGACGATGCAGCAGCAGGCCTATTTCCAGTGGATGACCCAGCAGTGGGCCGCTCAACAAGCCGCGATGCAGCGGCAGATGCAGCAAAACGCCGCGGCCCAGCCAACAATGCAGCAGGAAGAACCCCCGGAGGAGCTTCCTGCGTTTGAGCCGCAACAGACCCCGGAAACCATTCCCCCTACGGCAGAGCCTGATTTTGATCTGACCGCGCCGACCGTGGAGTTCCATACCGGCGAAAACTTCTATCCGCCGGAGATGACCGATGCGGAGGAAGCCGCGTGGCCTTACGCACCATGGCCGGAGGATTTGCAGCCCCCGTCTGAGGAGGGCTTCGTTTCTCCCAATGCGGACGACGACCAGACCGACGCGGCCGCACCGCCTAAGAGCGCCTACGTGGGCGAGGATGAGGCGCAGAAGGCCAAGCAGGCCTTCTGGGACCGCTATCTGGGAGGTGGCGCAAAGTGAGAAAGCAAACCCGCCGCCCAAGCTCGGCGGAGCGGAAACACCGCAGCCGTCCCGACCGGCGGCTGTGCTCGGCCATGATGCTGTTTTTCTTCAGCGCCTTTCTGCTGATCTCTCTAAAGGGCGAGATCGCATGGCAGGGCCTTGCTCTGAGCGTGATCGTTCCGGCACTGATCTACGTGGCTACCATGTGGCTGCCCCGGTTTTTCCCGGCGGATAAGCTGCTGCTGTCCATCGCTAATTTCCTGTGCGCGCTGGGCGTATTGATCCTCTATTCCACCGATCTGGACGGCGGAACGTCCCGCGGAATGCAGCAGGCCATGTACTACGGCGTGGGCATCGTGGTCATGCTGGGCTGCATCCTGCTGGTGCGCTACGTGCGGCGCTGGTCGCTTCTGATCTATGTGGTGATGGGCGGCGCGGCGCTGCTGCTGGCCCTGCCGCTGGTCATCGGCACGGAGCAGTATGGCGCCACCAACTGGATCCGGGTGGGCGGCATGAGCCTGCAGCCCAGCGAGGTGGTCAAGCTGGCCCTTCTGCTGATTTTGAGCTATTTCATGAGCCACCGGCGGCTGATTCCATGGCTGGCGTTTTGCCTGTACTGTTTGGGCGTGCTGATGCTGCAGAAGGACTTGGGCACGGCGCTGATCTATTATTTCACGGCGCTGTTCATGTATTACGCCTGCACCGGCAATCTGCTGATGACAGGCGTGGGGCTGGTGGGCGCGGCAGGGGCCTCGGTGCTGGGCTACCAGATGTTCGCCCACGTGAAAAAGCGGGTGGCCATTTGGCAGAACCCGTGGATGTATTATGAGACCTCCGGCTACCAGATCGTGCAGATGCTGATGGCGATCGCCTCCGGCGGCCTGTTCGGCGTAGGACTGGGGCTGGGCGCGCCCCGGGTGATCCCCGTGTATTTCACCGACTGCATCTTCGCCGTCATCTGCGAGCAGTTCGGTATCATCTTCGGCGTGCTGGTGCTGGTGATGTACGTCATCCTGATTTTGCGCGGCTCGTCCATCGCCGTGTCCGCCCGGCACAGCTTTCACGGGCTGCTGGCCATGGGCGCGACTTCCATGCTGGGCATTCAGACCTTCGTCATCATCGGCGGTGTGCTGAAGCTGATCCCCCTGACCGGCGTGACCATGCCCTTCGTCAGCTACGGCGGCACGTCCATGGTCAGCTGCATGGGCCTGATCGGCCTGTTGCAGGGCGTTGCCAGTGTCAATCAGGACGATCTGAGCTACGATTACGACATCAGCCGCTCCGTTCAGGAAATGGACGAGCTGCCCGAAGCCTGACAAACCCAACGGAAAGGAGACAAGGCCCCATGAAACAGCAGCGGTTTCGCTATCGGATGCTGGCCTTTCTGACCATCGGATTGTTGGTGGTGGCGGGCGTTTACGGCGTGTATTCTGTCTCCACCTACGGGAGCCGCTGGTTTGCCAACGCCCGGAACACCCGCTATCAGACCGCCAAGAAAACGGTGGTTCCCGGGGACATTATCGACCGCAACGGTGTGGTGCTGGCTACCACGGACGAGGACGGCAACCGGGTCTACCAGAGCAGCGTCAAGAGCCGCAGCGCAATCGTCCACCTGCTGGGGGATAACGAGGGCAATGTGTCCAACGGGGTGGAATCCTTTCAGGCCAACTATCTGCTGGGGTTCGAGACCAGTCTTTCCGAGCGGGTGCTGGCGCTGATCAAAGGAGAGACCCGCCGGGGAGACGACCTGACCCTGACGGTGGACAGCAAGCTGTGTACGGCCATCGTACAGGCTTTTGTGGATCAGAAAAGCAGCCACGGCAAGGCGGGCGCGGCGGTGGTAATGAACTATCGCACCGGCGAACTGCTGGCGCTGGTCAGTGTGCCGGTGTTCGATCCCATGAATATTACGGATGAGGTCAAGACCAGCACGCTGCATCCCTTCTGGAACCGGGCTCTGCAGGGCACCTTGCCGCCGGGCTCCACGTTCAAGATCATTACGGCGGCATCCGCGCTGGAAAACTGGCCCGACGCGGAGCAGCGGGAGTTCCACTGCACCGGCGCGACGCAGGTGATGGATCAGCTCATCCGGGACTACGGCGGCTCCCAGCATGGCAAAATCACGCTGGCTCGGGCCTTCCGCGTCAGCTGCAACAACACCTTCGCCCAGACGGCGCTGCTATTGGGCGACGCGGCACTGCGCAAAACGGCGGAGCGGTTCGGCTTCAACGATAATTTTCTTTTCCGGGACGTGGTGGTGGAAAACAGCACCTATCCCACGAAAAACCGAACCAATCTGGAGATCGCATGGAGCGGCGACGGCCAGAGTCAGGTGTCCGCCACGCCGCTGCATATGTGCATGGTGGCGGCTGCCGTCGCCAATGACGGCGTGATGATGGAGCCACGGCTGCTTTCCCGGGTGGAAAGCCCCTCGGGCGTGGTGCGGCTGCGGTATTCCCAGAAGGTCTACGGTCGGGCTATGTCCGCCGCCACGGCGCAGAAGCTGGACGGCTACATGAAGGACGTGGTGAAAAACGGCACCGGCACTAAGGCGCAGGTGGATGGACTGTCCATTGCGGGTAAGACCGGCAGCGCCGAAAGCTCCAGCAACGGACAGGCCGTGACCCATGCGTGGTTTGTGGGCTATCTGGACAGTGAGACGGCCCCCTACGCCGTGTGCGTCATGGTGGAGGAAGGCGGCTCCGGCGGCAGCGTGGCCGCGCCCATCGCCGGGCAGATCTTCGCTTATCTGGGAAGGATGGGGCAATGAAACGGCTGCTTTCCGCCATCGGGGCGCTGCTGATGCCCCAAAACAGCACATGCCATTTGTGCGGCGCGTTTCTGGAAGCAGGGGAGACCCTGCTGTGCGCCCGGTGTCAGGGGCTTTTGAACTACTGCCGCATCGAGCCCTTTGAGGCGGTGGTCTCACTGGATGAAAACTGCCATGCCGTGTCCGCCTACTGGCATGAAGAAGAAGCGCGGGAACTGGTGATCCAGCTGAAGTTCGGGCACGACCGGGCAGCGGCACTCCCACTGGTACAGGGGCTTTGCGCCGCTTATGAGGAGCAGAAACGGCTCTTCCCAGAGCGGCCGACGGTTCTCCCTGTGCCCTGTCACCCCGACCGGGTCCGGGAACGGGGCTATGCACAGGCGGAAGTGTTGGCACGGGCTTTCTGTGAAATGACGGGCCTTCCGCTGGATACGGAAGGACTGACCCGCGTTCGGAGTGGCTCCCAGCTGGAACGGAACCGAAACCAGCGGCTGACGGCCATGGAGGGCGCGTTCACCGCGACACGGGATTTCATCGGCGAAAAAATCCTGCTGTTGGATGATGTATATACCACCGGCGCAACGGCGCTGGCCTGTGTGAACTGCCTGCGGGCCGCCGGGTGCGAAGAAGCGGCGGTGCTGACAGTCTGCCGGGCATGAGCCGGGTTGGATGGACGGAAAGAACGATGGCAGGAAACGAAACTGCTGCCTAAAAAAACGGGGAGAATAGCTGTTTCGAATAAACTCCGTGAATTTTCTTGCAAAAAGGTGCTTTCCTTCGGAAATGCTGAAGGAAAGCACCCGTATCAAAATCGGCGTTCAATACCAAAACGCACCTTTCGACCAACGGGAAAGGTGCGTTTTGATTTGCCGGCTTTGCCATGCAGCAGACGCCGAGGGAAGTTTATTTTCTTTCCGGCACGAACATCAGACCGAAGCTGATGGAAAGCAGTGCGCAGCAGACCCAGATGGCTTTGCAGCCCACCACCGCCGTCAGGATGCTGCCGAGACCCGCGCCTACGCCAAAGACCAGAATCACGCCGAAATAAGTCAGAGCCTTTTGAAACACTTCCTTTTCCCGGGTACGGAAATAGGCGCAGAGCGCTTCTGTGCCGCTGCGCATATTGCCGATACACATAGTGCTGGCATAAGCGTGGCCGCGCACCTTGTGGAAGGTCTGCACCTGCATAGCGCAAACGAAGGATACCAGCGCGTTGGCCAGTGGCTCCAGCGCCTGCGGCAGAAAGCCTACGATCAGCAGCAGCACCATTTCGCCCAGCAGAATGATCTGCCGCCAGTGGAGCTTCTCGGCGTTTTTCAGCCGGATATGGATGCCTTCTGCTGCGGCGGTCCCGATCAGAAAGGACACGACAGGAATGAGGTATTTTAGGACGACCGGCCACTCCCGCCGAAACAGCGCCGTGCTCAGCAGCACAATATTGCCGGTCTGCGCGTTGGCGAATACCTCGCCCCGGCAGCAGTAGGTATACGCGTCCTGAAAGCCGCCGGAAAGAATGATGAAAATTGCCGCCCGAAAACTGTCGGACATCTGACCCCGGAAGGGCTTAAAGCGCCTCATGAGCCTTCCTCTTTTCCGGCAGAGTAAAGACAAAAGCGGCATAGGAAAGCATGAAGCCCAACGCAAACGCGATCATCGGGGCGGTAAGACCGCTCAACGCGCAGAAAGCCACGCCCAGCGCAGAGCCCATGCCGAAAGTCAGCGCCGGAAATTGCACGCTTTCGTTCCGTTCACCTGCCCGGCGAACCGTCCGAAGGGTCAGCCTCAGCAGGGCAATATCCCAGAAAATTCCCATCCAGAGCATTAGAAACTGTTCCATCGTTCCGACCATCCTTTTCTCTGCTTGGCGGCTTCCGGCATTCTTTTGGGCAGCCGCAGAAGCGGCTCTTGCTTTCCGGGAGCAGGGATAGTATAATGAGATCGAGCATATATGTAAAATATATGATTTATATATTGATTATATGAATATCACATGCAAAAGAGGCGATCAAAATGTACGTCAGCTACGACCGCTACCGAATCTTTTATTACGTTGCCAAATACGGGAATATCTCACAGGCCGCCAAGGTGCTGCTGAACAATCAGCCCAACCTGACCCGGACGATCAAAAATCTGGAAGGGGAACTGGGCTGTACCCTGTTTGCCCGTACCAGCCGGGGCATGAAGCTGACCCCGGAGGGGCAGCGGCTGTACGACCATATTCGGATCGCCGTGGAGCACATCGAGGCGGGCGAGGCGGAGATCACCGAAAGCCGCACTTTGCAGAACGGCACCATTTTTGTCGCCGCCAGCGAGGTGGCGCTTCGCTGCCTGCTGCTGCCCATCCTGAAAAAATACCGGCTGCTCCATCCGGGCATTCACATCCGCATCAGCAACTATTCCACGCCGCAGGCCATTGCGGCTCTGAAGGACGGCACGGCGGATATTGCCGTAGTCACAACGCCCACGGCCCACTCGGCCTCTCTGGTGGAGACGAAGGTGAAAACGGTCACGGAGGTGGCCGTCTGTTCGCCTTTCTTTTCCGCCCTGACGGGCCGCCCGGTCTCGCTGGAAGAACTGCTGAACTATCCCCTGATCTCGCTGGGGACGGACACGAAATCTTTCGAATTTTATTCGGAGATCTTCACCAGTCACGGCCTGCCCTATCAGCCGGACATCGAGGCATTCACCGCCGACCAGATCCTGCCTATGGTAGAGGCGGATTTGGGCGTGGGCTTTGTCCCTAAGGATTTTTTGCGGGGAGACAGCGCCGTATGCCAGATCGAGCTGAAAGAGAAAATCCCCGAGCGGAGCGTCGTCCTCATTCAGAGAAAAGAGCAGCCCTTGAGCGTGGCCGCCAAGGAACTGAAGCGGATGATTCTGGAAGCGGAAAGGGAGCAGAACTGACGATTGGTTCAGCCAACAGGAACGATGGGTGGTTTCAGATGGCTGAAGCAGGGGAGAAAAGCTGGAAATGGGTGCATTCGTTCTTCCCAACCAGCTCGGGTTGTGCTACAATGCTTAGGAAAAATCGGCGGGAACGAACCCTGCGCCGCGCTTTTTTTCTGCCTTATTTTGGAATGAGATCAGGACGCTGTTTTGGAAAGGAGCCCTTATGCAAGCCAAACGATCCCCCGCTGCCCGGCTGGGGCAATTTCTCCGGGAATGCCTGTGCTGGGATAAAGCCTTTACCCGCAATGTTTTTCTGGTGGCGCTGCCCATGGTGCTGCAGTCGCTGGTGGAAAGCTCGCTGCACATCGTGGATGGGTTGATGGTGTCTGTGCTGGGCGACGCGGCCTATTCTGCCGTGACACAGGCCAACCGATTCACCTTTGTGTTCAATCTGTTCAGCTTCGGCACCTGCTCGGGAAGCGCCATTTTCATGAGCCAATACTGGGGCGCGCGGGACATCAAGCGTCTGCGCTGGTCCATGGGATTGGCCATGCGCTTTGCGCTGATCATCGCGGCGGTGTTCGCCGCGGTGGGGATGCTGTTTCCCCGTCAGGTGGTGGCCTGTTTCCTGACCCCCGGCGAAAGCTTTGAGCTGGCGGTCAAATATCTGCGCATCGTGGCTCCGGGATATCTGTTCTCCGCGATCAACGGCGTGTACGCCACCGCCATTAAGAGCGCTGAAAAGACCTACCTGCCCATGCTGGCGGGTATGGGAGGCATTGTCTGCAATACGATCTTCAATTATATGATGATTTTCGGCCACGGCCCCTTTCCGGCCATGGGCGTGGAGGGCGCAGCCCTTGCCACGACCCTTTCCGCCTGCGTGACGATGCTGACCAACATCGCGTTCGCCTACGGGAAGCGTCTGCCCGCCGGGGCGAAGCCGTCGGAGTGGTTCTGCAAGGAGCCGGGCTTTTCTTCCCGCTTTGTGAAAACGGCGCTGCCGGTGGTGTTCAACGAAGGCCTGTGGGGACTGGGCACCACCATGTTCAGCGTGTTCTATGGCCGCATGGGCGACGCGGCGGTAGCCACCATGGGCGTGTGCAACACCATCAACGATCTGGTTTGGGTGGCGATTTTCGCCCTGATGAACGCCTGTGCCATTCTGGTGGGCAAGACGCTGGGCAGCGGCGATAAGGAACGGGCCTATCTGTACGGCAAACGGCTGATCTCCGGGGCTGTGCTGGCGGGGCTTCTGCTGGGCGTGGCGGTCTATCTGCTGCGCTGGCCCATGGTGAACCTGTTCTCCGGCCTGAGCGAAAGTGTGCGGCAGAAGGCCCAGCTGATTTTGACCATCGGCGGCGCTGCGATCTGGTTCCGGGCGCTGAATACGGTCAACGTGGTAGGCGTGCTGCGCAGCGGCGGCGACACGGTGTTCAGCCTTGCTCTGGAGGCGGGGACTTTGTGGATCGTCGGCGTGCCCCTGACCGGGCTGGCCGCCCTGTGCTGGCACTGGCCGCTGGAGGCCGTTTACCTGTGCACCATCGTGGAGGAAGTCGTCAAGATGGCGATCGGCATTCCCCGACTCAAGAGCCGCAAATGGATGCATGTTCTGACAGAAGCAAAGGAGAACGCATAAGGTGCAAAACATTGATCTGGTCGTGAAGATCGGCAGCATGGCGCTGATCCAGAAGGAAGACAGCGTCATTGACTATAATGTATTTCAACGCCTGGCCATGGCGCTGCGGCCCGGCATGATCCTGGTCTCCAGCGGCGCGACGGAGATCGGCCGTCTGGACTACATTCAGCGCACCGGCCACGAGCTGACCGGTGAAAAGGAGCAGATCAAGGTGGACTATTCGGCACAGGGCCAGTCCATCCTGATGAACAATTACCGTACCTTCATCCGTCCGGAGTACGGCGTGCGGCAGGTGTTGGTGGAGCACACCCATTTCAACGATCCCCAGCGGCGGGAGCACATCCGGCAGATGCTGTACCGGGCGGCGGAGCAGAACGCCATTCCCATCATCAACTACAACGACCCGGTGAACGACGAGGAAGTCAGCAAGCTGGAGCTGGCCAGCCGCCGGGCCGAGGGCATGGAAGTGGTGGAATGCGTGGATAACGACGAGACCGCCGCCGTGGTGGCGCGGCTGGTTCACGCCAAAAATCTGATCCTGCTGACGGGCACCCATGGCATTTACCTGAACAAGGACGACCCCTCCACGCTGGTGGAGCAGGTGGAAGCGGACAATATTGAAGAAATGCGGCAGAAGGTGGCCGAGCTGATGGGCCACTGCGAGGGAGCCAGCCGGGCGGGCGCCAACGGCGCAAAGGCCAAGCTGGCCTTTGCCCTGCGGGCAGTGGAGCACGGCACCAATGTGATGATCGGCCACGCCCAGTGCCGTCTGGATGACCTTCTGTCTGGTCGCGTGCCCTGCACCCGGCTGACCCTGCGACAGGGGGAAAAGGAATGAGCAGCACGGCGTGGCTGATTTTGACCATCGTAGGCGCGCTGGGTTCCGCAGCCTGCCTTTACGGTATTTACGGGGATAAGAAGCGGGGCTATCCCGCTTTGAAGGCCGTGGACAGCCAGTTCGAAATGCCGGATATGCGCCTTCGCTATACGCCGGAGGAATTGTTTGCCTGTTTGGAAAAACTGGGAACGGAGGGAAGGCAGCGTCTCCGCCGCCTTTGGGGGCTGGACAGCGCGCTTGCTCTGTTCCTGGTACTGGTGCTGGCAGTGGTCAGCCACAATCTGGCGGCTTTCCGCTGGCTGCGCTGGGCCATGTACGGGCTGGCGGTCCTGCGCTCTCTGTTGGACTTTTTGGAAAACGGGCTGCTGCTGCGGGTCTGCACCGCTTATCCCTCCCGCCGGTTGACCGGCACGGCCAAGGCCGCGTCCGTCTGCACCATGCTCAAGTGGGCTGCGGCGATCCTCTGGGTCGCAGGGATGTTCGGGGCAGCGCTGGTAAGGGCTTATGTGCTGGGAAAATAAAAATCATGCCGCGTTCTGAAAGCTTCGGAACGCGGCTTTTGCTTGCGATGATCAACGTCGGGCTTATTTGGTCTTTATTGATTCGGCCAAAATGATGAAAAAAAGTATATTTTAGGGCTTGACGGCGGGAAGTTATGTGATTATAATAAATTACAGAATTAAGTTCTGAGGGAGAGAACAGCTTTGGACGAGCCCAATGTGAAGGTCAAGTCTCTGGCAAAGGCGCTGAATGTGTTGAATTGCTTCATTCAGGAACCAGAGCTGGGCGTGACGGAGATCAGCGAACGACTGGGACTGTACAAGAGCAATGTCTGCGACATCCTCACCACCTTCCAGTCGCTGGGCTATGTAGATCAGAGCGAACGCACGGGCAAGTATCATTTGGGTTATCGGATTCTGGAACTGTCTCATGCCTTCACTACTTCCATGGGTTTCCGCAAGACCATTTATCCCCACATGAAGCAGTTGGCCGACAAGGTGGGGGAGACGGTCTATCTGGGCGTCCCCGACGGGCTGGACGTGCTTTATCTGGACGCGGCCTATCCCGGCCATGAATACATGACACGCGCCATGCTGGGCGACCGGGCTCCCATGTACTGCACGGGAATCGGCAAGGCCATTCTCAGCCAGCTGGACGAGGCCACGTGGGCTTCGCTGTTTTCCCAGAAGCTCAAGCCCTATACCAATTCGACCCTGACGGATCCCGAAAAGCTGCGTCAGGACCTTCTGGCCGCCCGGGAGCGGAAATACGCGGTGGACAACATGGAGCATGAATATGGCATTCGCTGCGTGGGCGTGCCGGTACTGAATGGTTCCGGCCGGGTGGTAGCGGGCATCAGTATTTCCTGCCCCTCCCTGCGGATGGATGATGAGAAGGTAAAGGAATACGCCGCTTGCCTTCAGCAAATTACCGAAAATATCAGTATCTACTTCTGATATTTTTTGATAGGACATCAGAATGTTGTTCTTTTATTCAGAATAAAGATTGGAAAAGAAATATTTTTCTTTCCAAAATCAACAGAACTGTGTTCTGAAATAAAGAACAGAAGATCGGAGAGAAATGAGCATGAACGGAATCAAAAAGGGAATCTGGCCTACGATGATTACCCCTTATGATCGGGAGGGAAGGGTGGACCTGAACGCCGCAAAGCGGATCGTGGACTGGTACGCCCGTCGGAACTGCGACGGCATTTTCGCGGTGTGCCAGTCCAGCGAGATGTTCAACCTGTCGCTGGAAGAACGGGTCGCGCTGGCTCGGACGGTCGTGGAGGCGGCGCAGGGACGGCTGGAAGTGATCGCTTCCGGTCATATTTCGGACGACCCGCAGGCGCAGGTGGAGGAATTGGGCGCGATCGCTGAAACCGGCGTAAAGGCCGTGGTCATGGTGTCCAACCGGCTGGCCCGGGAGGACGAGGACGACGAAGTGTGGATCCGCAACGCCCAGCGGATCCTGGACGCGCTGCCCGGCGTGACCTTCGGCGTATATGAATGCCCATATCCCTACAAGCGGCTGATGACCGAACGCACCCTTGGCTGGTGCGCCCGCAGCGGACGGTTCGCTTTCCTCAAAGATACCTGCTGCGACGCGCGGATGATCCGGGAGCGGATTCAGGTGATCCGCCGGGAGGCCGCCGCAGCTGGGGTAGAGCCGCTGGGACTCTATAACGCCAACACCATGACCCTGCTGGAAACCCTGCGGGACGGCGCGTCCGGCTTCAGCGGCGTCATGGGCAACCTTCACCCTGAGTTGTACGTCTGGCTGGATCAAAACTGGCGGGAACAGCCGGAAAAGGCGGAGGAGCTTCAGGCGCTGCTGACGCTGCTCAGCAGTCTGGAGGGGCAGGGATATCCCATCTGCGCCAAGCGTCACATGGAGGACGTGGGCGTGGAAATGACGCTGATCGCCCGCAATCAGCCCGCCGCCCGGTTCGGATATGCCCAGCAGGAAACACTGCGGCAGGCGGAAATTGTGGAAAAAGTCGCCCGCAGGCTTTGCGGCATTGAAGAAAAATAAACAAAACGGAGATCGGAAAGGAGAGGATCATCAATGGCAACTTTTTCAGCCCCTGCGGCGAAGGAGCACGTCAAAGGACTTCGCGCGCAGATCGTTCACCGTGCGGATCAGGAGTTTCCCTTCCTGCATGATACGATGATCGTGCCGCTGGGCGGCCGTCTGCTGATGGCCTGGTACAACTGTTCCGAAAATGAGATCGTCGGCCGGACGATCATCCGCGGACGCTGGTCGGCGGATCACGGCCAGACGTGGTCGGAGCCGGAGATCATCTGCGAGGATGTTCGCCCTGAACACCATATGGTGCCGGTGACGTTTACCGAGGAAAGCGGCGAAATTTGGGCTTATGTGACCAGGATGTCCTCCCACGACCGGCCTACGGGCTATGTCTGTGTGCAATACGATCACGGCCAATGGAAGCTGCGGCAGGAACGTGAAGAACTGGTGCTCATCAATACGCTGCCGCAGGAGACGGACGGCGAGTGGATCGCCGGAGGCCGAATGGCGGCGAAGCCGGGCGAGCTTCCTCTGATCCCTGTGGTGGTGCGCGCCCCGAAGCAATCGCCCGCGCCATGGAAGATCGTGGCTCTGCCGGGACCGTGGAACGAGGGAGTCTATCCGCTGGAATACCCGGAGACCGCCGTTCTGGTCGAGAAAGACCGGGTGGACGCCATCGTCCGTAACGATGCCGGCCCCGCACAGGCCTTCCACAGCACGGACGGCGGCAAGACCTGGGGAAAAGCGTCCGATGCGCAGATGCCCATTGCCCCCGCCAAAATGTACGGCGGTTCCCTGCCGGATGGCCGTCAATACCTGATCTACAACGAGCAGACGGAGCGCAAAGACCGTTCCCGGCTGGTGCTGGCCCTGAGCCGCGGCGGAGACGCGCCCTTTGATCGTGCGTTGATTCTGGCAGACGGCCCCAGCGAGGCGCTGAACGCAGGCCCTTACTGGCATTATCCCTGCGCCTGTATCGACGGGAAAATGCTTCATATTTCCTGCACGTCTTCCGCTGACACCGTCGTCCGGCACGCAGCCCTTTTCAGTATTCCCCTTGAAAATCTGTAAATGGAGGTTCCGCCTATGCCGCGCAAAGCACAAATTGCCAACCGCGCCGGATGGGGCGCGTATCTGAAGCGCAACTGGGAACTGTACCTGTTCGTCGTTCCCGCGCTGATCTACCTGCTGCTCTATTGCTATTATCCCATGTACGGCGTACAGATCGCCTTCAAAAACTTCCGCGTCACCAAAGGGATCGCCGGAAGCGAATGGGTGGGACTGGAACACTTCCGAAAGTTTTTCTCCAACCCCTCCTGCCGGGCGCTGATCAAAAACACGCTGGTCATCAGCCTTTATTCTCTGGTCGTAGGCTTTCCGCTGCCCATCATCTTCGCCCTGACGCTGAACGAGGTGGCTCCGGGCCGCTACAAGAAGCTGGTACAGACGGTATCCTATGCGCCGCACTTCATTTCCACCGTGGTCATGGTCAGTATGCTGACCATGTTCCTGAACGCGGATAACGGTATCTTCAACAAGATCGTGGAAACGCTGGGCGGGCCCCGAGTGGATTACATGTCCAAGGCCAACCTGTTCCCGACGGTATACGTGCTCAGCGGCGTATGGCAGAGTCTGGGCTGGTCGTCCGTTATCTACCTGTCGGCCCTTTCCGGCATCGACACCGGCCTGCACGAGGCCGCGATGATTGACGGCGCGTCCCGTCTGCAGCGCATCTGGCACATCAACCTGACCGGTATTCTGCCCACCATCACCATTATGCTGATTCTGCAGGTGGGCAATCTGATGACCGTCGGCTTTGAAAAAGCCTTCCTGATGCAGAATCCCCTGAATCTGGAAACCAGCGAGATCATTTCGACCTTCGTTTACAAAATGGGTCTGAATTACCGCCAGTACAGTTACTCCACGGCCATCGGCCTGTTCAACTCGGTCATCAACATGATCCTGCTTGTCAGCGTCAACACCATTGCCGGCCGTCTGAGCGAAACCAGCCTGTGGTAAGAAAGGAGGAAGACGAATGGAGCATACAGAAAGACCCCGCGCCATGCGCAGCCGGGATGATTACATTATCAACTTTGTAGCGTACTTCCTTTGTTCGCTGGTGCTCATCGCCACGCTGTACCCGCTGATTTACGTGGTCAGCGCGTCCTTCAGCGAACCCAGCGAGGTCATCAACGGCAATATCTGGCTGCTGCCCAAAAACGTGACGCTGGACGGCTATGAGATGATTCTGGATTACGACCCCATCTGGATCGGCTACCGCAACACCATCTTCTACACCGTCTTCGGCACGGCGTTCAACCTGCTTTTGACTCTGCCCTGCGCGTATTCCCTGTCCCGCCGGGATTTCCGCGGCCGTAAGGGCATTATGCTGCTGTTTACCTTCACCATGTTCTTCTCCGGCGGCATGATCCCCACCTATCTGGCCATGAAGAGCTTCGGACTTTTGAACAGCCCCTTCGCGGTCATCTTCCCGGGCGCGGTGAACGTGACCAACCTGATCATCGCCCGTACCTATTTTGCCACCAGCATTCCATGGGAATTGCAGGAGGCCGCGACCATCGACGGCTGTTCCAATACCGGCCTGTTTTTGAAGATCGTGCTGCCCCTGTCGATGCCCATTGTGGCGGTGATCGCCCTGTATTATCTGGTAGGCCACTGGAACGCCTACTTTAATGCCCTGATCTATCTTTCCAACGAAAAGCTCTATCCCCTTCAGCTGTTCCTGCGCAATATTCTGCTGATGGATCAGATGACCGAAATGATGGAGGGCGACAGCGAAGCGCTGCAGGCATTGATGCGGCGGCTGCAGCTCAAGGAAAGCATGAAGTACGGCATTGTGGTTCTTTCTTCTCTCCCGGTGCTGGTCATTTATCCCTTCCTGCAGAAGTACTTCGTCAAGGGCATGATGATCGGCGCGATCAAGGGCTGACAGGCCCCCTGACTACGGTAAATTAGGAAGAGATCCCTTCCTAATCAAATAAAAAAGGAGGTTTCCCCATGAAAAAACTGTCTCGTGTGCTGGCCGTTATTCTTGCGCTGGCGCTGTGCCTGCCCGGCATGGCCGCCGCCGAAATGACCGAGGCCGAAAAGCTGGCTGAAATGGTAGCCAACGTCGTGCTGCCTACGCCGGAGCTCCCGCTGGTGGATGAACCCATGACCATCACCGTCAAGTACCCCAAGACCTCGAACCATGGTGATTTTGACAACTGCTTCTATCTGAAAGCCGTCGAAAAGCTGACCAATATCAAGCTGGACGTTCAGGGCATCGACGCCAACGGCTGGGATGAAAAGCTGGCGTTGGACTTTGTCTCCGGCGACTACAGCGAGATCTATCTCAACGGCGTTTCCTTCAACGACGCGGCTGTGTACGGTCAGGCCGGGATGCTGCGCCCGCTGGAGGACCTGCTGGAGCAGTACGCCCCCAACGCCGTGGAGATCCTGAACCTGCTGCCTGAAACCCGCCGCAACGTCACCGCCTCCGACGGACACATCTACATGATGGCCGCCTACGACGGAACGCCCCGCGACATGCTGATGAACGCCACTTACAATCAGGAAGTCAACGGCGACTGGCTGGCCAAGGCCGGTCTGACCGAGACCCCCAGCACGCTGGACGGTTTCTATGACATGCTGGTCTCCTTCCGGGACGGCGACGCCAACGGCAATGGAGAAGCGGACGAGATTCCCTACAGCTTCGTTTATGACGGAGACGGCTACAACATGCCCCTGGGCGCGTTTGGCTTCGTCAACCTGCGGCACGACGTGATCGACGGTCAGTACGTCTACGTTCCCGCTCAGGAGAATTTCCGTCACTATCTGGAGTTCATGCATAAGCTCTACACCGAGGGCCTGCTGGATTCGAAGATTTTCACCCAGACCACCGAAGAATACAATGCCAAGATGTCCACCGGCGTGATCGGCGTGATGCCCAACTCCGGCGCGGCGATCATCGGTCTGGACGAATACCTCAAGACCACGTCCCTGAAGCCCATGACCAGCGAATACAACGAAACGCCCGTCCATCCCGGCCGTGCGCAGGAAGTGGACAAGTTCGGTATGGTCATCACCGATAAGTGCAGCGAGGAAAAGGCCATTGCCGCCATCAAGCTGCTGGACTACTTCTACAGCCAGGAAGGCACATTCCTCATCAAGTGCGGCCCGGAATACGGTGCTTGGGGCGACATGATCGACGGCGGCTACGTCCGTCACGAGAATGAAGACGGCACCGTTTCTTACGAGCTGATCTACGATCATGAGAAGTATCAGGACAGCTACTATCAGTTCCGCGTCAAGAACGGCCTGATGAACATGCCCTTCTTCTACACCGGCGCTCATGCTGCCGTTATCATCGGCGGCTCCGCGGACAACAACCATCTGACGGAGATCGTGAACGAGAGCGGTATGCTGGCTGCCCGCCGTATGGGCTATCCCCAGATGGCGACCTTCACCGAGGATGAGCAGGACATTCTGGCTCCCTATGTGCTGATGGACAGCTATGTGGATCAGATGGTGGCCCGCTTCATCACCGGCGAAGTGGAAATCACCGATGAGACCTGGAACAGCTATCTGGAGCAGCTGAACATGATGGATCTGGACACGCTGGTGGAAGTCCGTCAGGCGGCCTATGATCGCTGGAACAGCTGACGACCCGCGAAAAAAATCGAAAGCTCTTTTCTGGCCGTTGACCTTCGGGTCAACGGCCATTTTGCGTATTCCGCCTATCAAAACGCCGCGCTCTGCTGAAAAAAGCAAAGCGCGGCAGCTTTTTGATTTTTTCCTTTAGGCCTGCGGCTCCATTCTCCACACATCCATCCGGCTGTCGCAGTCGCCTTTCAGCGATACCTCCACGCCGATGTTCATCAGCGCTTCGCCGGTCATGCGGCGGCCGTCCTCGCAGACGTAGACCGCGTCCGAGAGCAGTCCACGCATGCGGAAGCGGGGCATGGGCAGATCCCAGCAGCGCATGCCGTGGGCGAAGGAGAACAGCGTGAAAGCCTTCCGGTCCCGGCGCACATACTGGAACAGGGCGTAGGGATGCTGCGTGGCCGAGGCAATGCGGTACACGTAAGCGTCCTGCAGGTCGCCCCGGAGACGCTTGAACTCGGCGATGGCTTTTTTCAGCTCGTCCAGTTCCTCCTGCGGGGCGGTCAGCAGGTTGATGCCGATGCTCATGGAGCCGGTCATGCCCCAGTGAATGCGGAAGGAAAGCGGCGTGGGGCGCTCGTGGATGTGGTGCCGGGCCGGGGCAATGTTGCCCGCGCCGCCGGCGGTCTTGGGCACGAACAGCATGGAGAAACCCTCGTGCAGCACCATCACGTCCACCGGGTCGGCGTTGTCGCTGCGGTTGATGCGGTCGGCGTAGGGCACCATGCCGAAATCGGAACGCCCGCCGCCGCTGGCGCAGTTTTCAAACAGCACATCGGGGTGCTTTTCGTCCAGGTGCTGCCAGATGGCCAGCAGGTTTTTCGTGTAGCGGACGGACAGGCTTTGCTGATCCTCGTAGGGTGCGTCCGGCCAGCCGGTCTCGGTGACGTAGCGGTTCATGTCCCACTTGAGGTAGTCCAGCTGGCAGGTGTCGATCAGATCATCCAGCCATGCAATGGCCCAGTCCCGAATCTCGTCCCGGGCCAGATTCAGCACCAGCTGATGTCGCTGCTGGATGCGGGGCCGGGCAGGGTCGTGAATGACCCAGTCGGGGTGCGCCCGATACAGGTCGCTGTCCGGGTTGACCATTTCCGGCTCCACCCACAGTCCGAAGAGCATCCCCTTGTCGTGACAGGCCTTGGAGATAGCCTGCAGCCCGTGGGGAAAACGCTCCGGGTCGGCAAACCAGTCGCCCAGACCGGCCTTGTCGTCGGTACGCTTGGGCATCCAGCCGTCGTCGATGACGAACAGCTCCACGCCCAGCGGCGCACACTTGTCGATCAGCGCCAGACAGTTGTCCTCCCGCACGTCAAAGGCATAGGGATACCACGAATTGTAGATGACGGGCCGCACGGCGTGGGCCTTGTCGGTCTTATTGCCCCGGGGCATCAGGTGGTCGAACTGCCAGTCGTAGAAGACCTCGCTCATGCGCTCGAAGCCCCGGTTCGAGAAGCCTCCGGTGAACTGGGGCGTTTCAAAGCACTCACCCGGCTTCAAAAGGTACTTGGTGTCGAAACTGTTCACGCCGCCGGTGACAGTGACCATTTTGCCGAACTGCCGCTCCACGGTGATATCGAAATTGCCGCTCCAATGGAGCACGCCGAAGAACACCTGCCCCGTTGTTTCGGTGGCCGCGCCGTCCTGATCCAGCGCAAAGAAGGGGATCTGCTGAGCGGCGGCGCAGGTGATGCGGTTGTTTTGCAGCACGGTGCGGGCCTGAGTCAGCATCAGCTGATTTTTGGTGTACTCGCAGCCCCAGTTGCCGCTCAGATGGGTCAGCCGATAGTCCCAACCAAAGGGCAGCTGCCACGCGGCGCTCTTCATCTGTTCCAGCTCCAGCGCGCCCTCCTCGCCGTTGCGGATGACCAGCCATTTGCTCAGCAGCGGCAGATCGGCCCAGCCCCGGTAATGCAGCTCCACTGTGACGGCATAGGCCGCGTCCCGGGCGACGACGGTCAGGTGGTCGCCGTCGATCAAATGGCTGTCGTACAAAAGCCGCAGACCCCGGGTGCCGTCCGGGTGGCGCGCCCACAGCACCGGGTCGCCGTAATCGCTGGGCTCCATGGTGGGCAGCTCGGCCACGCCGTCTTTGCGCGCGTCCACGCCCTTGGAGGGCTCGTAGGCCGCCAGCATTGTCTCGGCCAGCGGCAGCAGAGAATCATCGCTGCTCAGTGACGGCCCCCAGTACAGGTGGCGCAGACGTCCATCGGCAGCAATACCGAAGGCGTAGGACATTTCAGAAGTCCGAAGGTGAAAGAGCCGGTGAGCTTCGTCAAAGTGAATACGCATGGGGGAACCCTCCTTGTGAAGTTTTCATTCGCTCAAGAGAAACGTTCTTCTTTTAATTGACGGTCTGCCACAGGTTTTGCAGGGGAACCGGCCGGGCTTCGGGCTGCTCCTGCCCGTCCAGCAGCGGGTACATCCGTTCCGCAAAGCGCCGGAAAGCCTCCGCCGCCAACGGATAGGGACGGTTGCATACGTCGATCAGGCCGATCTGGTAGCATTCGCCGTCGAAGCGGCCCAGATAGGGCTGGTCGCTGTATTCGAAATAGTGAACGCCGGTCAGGTGGGGCTCCTGCGTGCTCTGCTCCAGATAATACCGCAGCGCCTCGGCCCGCTGGGACTGCGTGCCCGTATGGTACAGACCCCAGGAATCCAGTCCGCTTTCTTTGGCGCCGATATGCCATTCGCCCACGACCATGGGCAGGTTCGCGCCTTTGGCCATTTGCGCGGCGGCGGTGGCGGGTTCGGAACCGTAGCAGTTGAAGGAAAACACATCGAAGTAGTTCAGCGGGCCGCAGAGGGTCTTTTCGGAGGCGTGGCTGTAACGCATTCCCAGATTCAGATGATGAGGATCCTCCGACCGCAGCGCGTCGCTGATGACGCGGCCATAGCGTTCCACCAGTACATTGTGGAAAACTTCGAAGTCCTTTTGGGCGGCTTCCGGCCAGCTGTCCCGGCGGAGGGGCGAAAGCAGATCGTCAAAGGAGGACAAGTCTGTCTCCCAAGCGACGTTCAGGGCTTCTACCGTGCCGTAGCGTTTTTTCAGATGGTCGGCAAAGGCCTGCTTGGAGGCGTGGCAGCCGTCCGCAGCCAGCAGCCGCTCCGCCAGATTGACGTTGTCGTGCATCAGCCATTCCGGCTCGTTGGTGACGAAGTAGCCGATCAGCAGCGGATCGTCCCAATAGGCGCGCAGTTCCCGCCGGGCCATCTCGGCGGTGAGTCGCTCGTAGTCCGGGCTGAACACGTCGGGGAAATCCCGGAAGATGCGCTCGTCCGTCAGCGGAAAAAATTTGAAGGTGATGACGTAGGGCATTTGGGCCTTGCGGAGGAATTCCGCCGTGGGTTCGTCGCCGTAGTCGTTTACGCCCACGCCCAGCGTATTTATGCCCCAGAAGCGCATCCGGGCGGTGCTGAGGGTGATCCACGCGTCCAGCCAGCCTTCGCCGAAGACCCGCATCATATTGGCCCGGGGAAAGTTGACCAGTTCCCGGGTTTTGGCGTTCTCAAGGCCGTTGCGAACCACGTACTGGGGAATCTGATCGCCGGTGGTCCACGCCCGGGCGAAAAGCCCTTCCTTGGGCGGCAGCCACTGGTGCAGACTGTCCAGATGGTCGGCCATGCCGTAAATGCCGGTACGGTTGCCGTAGCACATGCCATTAGAGAAGAAGGCATACCCGTCCGGGTCAACCAGCCACCAGCGCCGTCCGTCATGGACGGTGTGGAACCAGCCGGTCTGGTCAAAGCGCTTGTTCAGCCAGCCGCCGTACCGGGACCAGCCTTCGGGATAATGGTTGTGGGTCTTGGCCCATTCCAGTTCTTTTTTCAGATAAGCGTCCAGTTCTTCCAGACTGCCCGTCTTTCCGGGCCAGGCGCCCTCGGCCCGCTGCCCCAGTGCGTCCACCAGCGGACGGCCTTCTACGTCCTGCGGCTGCCAGCCGGATACAAATTCCACGGACGTAAGTACGGCGGAACGCAGGGACGGCTCCCGCAGAAACAGCCGGAAGAACTTCACTTCTCCGGCCTGAATGGGACGGCCGTTCAGCCCGCCCTTGAACACGCCCGGCCACGGCGGCAGGAACGCCATATCCGCCCCCAGCGCCCGCTTATCCACGGGGAAGGGGACCTGCACCCTGCATCCGGGCAGAATGCGATAGTGAAGGGACAGAAGCGGCTCGTCTTCTTCGGAAACGCAAAATTCCAGATGGATTTCGATTTGGTGGTCGGCCTCCGCCTGCAGGGTCACGACGGCGGTCTCCTGTCGCTGCCAGCCCTCTGGTAGGGCGGCGCTGAGCAGCAGCTCATGCTCTTCGGGCAGGAACCCGTCCTCCCGACATTTCCCCTTCAGCAGGGTAAAATCAGTGCTTTTCAGGCAGAGGGTCGATGTCATGCAGTTCATAAACGTTCTCCTTTTGAAGGCAGAGAATCCCATTCCGGAAAGGCGGACAGAAGACCTTCCCGCTTTCGGGAATGAAGGTTGCATCCATTATAAAGGACGGCTTTGGAGAAAGCAATGCCGTGGTCCGGACATGAATAGCCGGTTTCGGACATGACCGTTTTGTTCCCAAAAACAGTATTTCATGGCGCAAACTGCGCATTTACTTTGGCTGACTTCCGGTTTACCATAAAAGACACCAACGAGAAAGGATGAACGGTTCATGAAACACACGACGGCCGTTTCGGGCCTGCAGGTGCGGCACAAGAGTCTGGGCCGGCGAATGCTGGATCACTGGCAGATTTATCTGCTGCTCCTGCCCGCCGTGATCTATTTCATCATCTTTTATTACTGGCCCATGGCGGGCCTGCAGATCGCCTTCCGGGATTACCGCGTTTCCAAGGGCATCTGGGGCAGCACGTGGGTGGGGATGAAGTATTTTCAGAAGTTTTTCAATCACCCCCAGTGCTGGAAGATCATCCGCAATACGATGGTCCTTTCCCTTTATACGCTGGCGACGTTCCCGCTTTCCGTGATCATGGCGCTGCTCATCAACGAGCTGCGGGGCAAGCGCTTCCAGAAAACGGTGCAGATGGTGACCTACGCGCCCCACTTTATCTCCACCGTAGTCATCTGCTCTATGATTACGCTGTTCATGAACCAGTCCACGGGCCTTATCAATAATGTGATCGAAATGCTCGGGGGCAATCGGGTGGACTTTCTGGGCACGGCCCAGTACTTTCCGCACATTTTCGTGTGGTCGGGCGTGTGGCAGGATCTGGGCTGGGGCACCATCATCTATCTGGCTACTCTGTCCAGCGTCAGCCCGGAGCTGCACGAAGCCGCCTACATGGACGGCGCGAATCGGATGCAGATCATCTGGCACGTGAACCTTCCCTGCATCCTGCCCACAGTGGTCATCATGCTCATCATGAGCTGCGGCCGCATTCTGTCCGTGGGATTCGAAAAGATCTACCTTCTGCAGAACTCCCTGAATCTGGACGTATCGCAGGTCATTTCCACCTACACTTACGAGCTGGGTCTGCTGGGCGGACAGTACAGCTACTCCACCGCCATCGGCCTGTTCAATACGGTGGTCAACGTGGTGATGCTGCTGATCGTCAATACCATCTGTAAGCGTCTCTCCGACGTGTCCCTGTGGTAAGAAAGGAAGGAGGACGTATATGAAACCCACGATCATTCGCCGTACCCGGGCGGACAAGATTTTCGACACCCTGAATGTGATCCTGATGGCCATTGTGCTGGTCATCACGCTTTACCCCCTGTATTTTGTGCTGATCGCCTCCGTGTCCGACGCCTACGAGGTGGCCAAGGGCAATGTGTTCCTCTGGCCTAAGGGCTTCACGGCGGAGTCCTACCTGAATGTGTTTAAGGAAAACCGGGTGTGGCTGGGGTATCGCAACACCATTTTCTACACTCTGACGGGCACCTTTTTCAGCCTGATCCTGACCATCCCCAGCGCCTACGCCCTCAGCAAGAAAAGCCTGCCGGGGCGGCGGCTCATCAACGTGTTTTTCCTCATTCCCATGTACTTCAACGGCGGCCTGATCCCCACCTATCTGGTGATGAAGAAGATCGGCATGGTGAATACGTGGTATTCGCTGATCTTCATCGCGGCCTCCAGCGTGTACAACATGATCGTGACCCGGGCCTACTTCCAGTCCAATGTGCCGGAGGAACTGTACGAATCCGCCCGGATCGACGGCGCCAGCGAGCTGAAAACGTTCTTCCGTATCGCACTGCCGCTGGTCAAGCCCATTCTGGCGGTGATGATCCTGTTCTTCGCCGTGGCCCGGTGGAACGACTACTTCAACGCCCTGATCTACACCACCAAGAACGACTACCTGCCCCTGCAGATGGTGCTGCGCTCCATCCTGCTTAACAGCCAGACAGCCATGCAGAAGATCGATACCTCGGCCATGGATACCGAGGCCATCAAGAACGCCGCCCGGCTGGCCTATATGGCCGAGGCCATGAAGTACGCCCTGATCGTGGTTTCCTCCGCGCCGCTGCTGATCGCCTATCCCTTTGTGCAGAAGTACTTCGTCGCCGGCATGATGGTAGGCGCGGTGAAGGGCTGACCCTCGAAATAAGAGAAGGGACTCTTCTCTTAAAAATAAAAAATGGAAAAGGAGATATCCACCATGAAGAAACTGGTTTCTTTCCTCCTGGCGCTGGTGCTGGTGCTCAGCTCCGTCAGCGCGCTGGCCGCTTACAACGACCACACCGACTATGTGGACTGGCCCATTGTCAAGGACGGCGAAAAACTGACCGTCAGCGTTGCGACCAAGCGCAGCGAACAGTACGGCAAGGATCCAGACCAGCAGTGGTTCTGGATCTGGTCCGAAACTTATTCCGGCATCGACTTTGAAGTGGATCAGATCCTGTCCACTGCCGTGAACGAGCGCAAGAGCCTGATGTTTGCTTCCGGTGATCTGCCCGATCTGCTTTTCGGCATCAATCTGGACACCTCCGAGCTGGTTCGCTACGGCATGGGCGAAGGAATGCTGCTGGATCTGACCCCCTACATCACCCCGGAGATCATGCCCAACCTGTGCAAGTGGATCGAAGCCTATCCCGAATCCATCGCCTACTGCACCACCCCCGACGGCAAGATCTACACCCTGCCCGGTTACTCTGACTTTTACATTCAGGGCGACGGCCCCAACGTAATGCAGATCAACACCGACTGGCTGAAGGAAGCCGGTCTGGAAATGCCCAAGACACTGGACGATTTCACCGCCATGTTGTACAAGTTCAAGGAACTGCATCCCGACGGCTATGCGCTGGGCTCCGGCGCGAAGAACGGCGAAAAGACCGGTGACCGCGACCCCCGCAACTATATTCTGAACGCCTTCGGCTATTTGTGGCCGGATACCATGGTCAATTCCACCGGCGCTTATCCCGCCGTGCGGGAAGGCAAGGCCGTCATCCCCGCCTATGACGACACCTTTGTGGAATTCCTGAAGCTGATGAACCAGTACTACACCGATGGGCTGATGTCCCGCGACTTCTTCACTATCGACCAGACCACCGCTTATGCGCAGCTGGCGGAGGACGTCGTGGGCACCTATGCCAGCCAGGCTTATCTGGCCCTGCCCGAAAAGGAAGATTTTACCAAGTGGGTGGACGCTTCTCCCCTGACTAGCCAGTGGAACGACACCGCCAAGGCGGGTTCTCTGAACAAGTTCCGTTACGGCTACGTTTCCCTAAAGGCAGATGTGGAAGAAAGCAAGATCGTGCCTATCATGAAGTATCTGGACGCGTTCTACACCGACCTGCTGGGCATGTACCTGTGGTGCGGCCCCGCTGCCAACAGCTCCGACACCATGGGCCTGATCGGCGGCTACATGGTCACCGAGGATAACGCCTATGTGTGGCTGGATGCGGAAGGCAACAAGACCGACAGCCAGGCCTTCATGGAAGGAGACGCTGGCAACATGTCTCACGGCTTCGGCAACCGTTCTCATCCCCTGCAGAACAAGGAAGCCTTTGACGCGGGCGTGACCAACCGTCCCGAAATGCGCTCCTACTACTACAATAAGGACAACATCCTGCCCTACGCCTACGATCCCAACTTCGGCTCCGGCGCGCACCTGCTCAACGTCCGCAACAACGTGGAGCCCTACCGCACCGAGTCCTTCCCCATGATCGTGTACTACGATGAGGAGACCACGCTGGCCATCGACGAGCTGCATACCATTCTGGATCCCTACATCGAGTCCGAAGTGGCGAAGTTCATCACCGGCGCGCGCAGCACCGACGAGTTCCCCAAGTTCCAGGAAGAACTCAAGGGCATGGGCGTGGAGGAACTGCTGGGCTACTACACCACCGCTTATGAAAACTACCTGTCCGCTCAGAAATAAATATTGACAAACTCCGCCGCTTTTGGATAATCTGAAAGCGGCGGAGGAACGGTTCCCTGCACCTTCAGCCCGGTTTCGGGCTGAAGGCTTTTGGGCGTTTTGGGGGACGTTTCTTTTTTCCATTTCTGATTTACTTTGCTTTTCACGGCCCATTTGCCGAAACTGGAAGGGAGAATCCTGATGCCGATCCGCAGCCGGGTGTTCAAACGATATGTGCTGTCCTATCTTTCGGTAGTGCTGGCCGTATGCATGGCGATGGGCCTTGCACTGGTGCGGGTAGCCTCCGACCAGCTGCGGCAGGCGGAGACGGAGGTCTATCAGGCCCGTCTGGCCCAGACTGCCGATTATATCGAGCGGCAGCTTTCGACAATGGAAGACATCCGGCTGGACGTGAAAACCCGGTTGCCGTTTCAGCCCTTTTATCTCAACCGGCAGAAGACCAACGAATTTGAATTGCTGGACGCTTTCTCCCGGTATGCCGGCTTTTCGCCGTGGATCGAGGAATATTACCTCTGGTATCAGGACGACGGCAAGGTGTTCGGCACCCGCAGCACCTATTCGGAGCGTATCTTTTTTCAGCGGGTGATGAAAGGCCTGTCAGCGGAACGAATGACGGAAGCGCTGCCGGAGGCTGGAAAAATGCTGTTCCAGGTGCCTGAGACCCGCTCGGACACGCTGATGATCGCCCTGCCGTTTTATTTCGGCACGGCACGGATCCCCACGGGCCGCTGTACGCTGATTTTTCTGGTCAAGCTGGCCCAGCTCCGGCAGACCATCTGGCAAATGACCGGCCAGCCCTCTGACAGCGGCTTTGCGCTGGAATATGAAGGGCAGACGGTGCTGTCTACCCTGACGGCGGAACGCACCCTTTCCGGGCAGGGCACGAAGGAAAAAGCCCGGGTAGTGATCGAGGAACCCAGCATCGCCGGGCTGGAACGGCTGGGTTCGTTCGAACGGTTGATGATCTGGATCGTGGTGCTGGCGGTGCTGCTGGGCACGGCCATCGCCGTGTACGCGGCGTGGAGGAGCTATCAGCCTATCCGCAAGCTGTACGCCAAGTACGGCGGCAGCCAGAAGCCCAGCAACGAACTGCAGACGCTGGAAGACTTGCTGAGTAACTCCCTGAAACGAAACAGCTTCTCCCAAAAGCAGATCGAGGAACAGATGGAACAGCTGGACTTGCAGCAATCGTGGCTGAAGCAGCAGCTGGTGATGATGCTCATCACCGGCAACGACAGCCCGGTGGTCAAGGAACTGATCCAGAAAATGGGCTTCGAAATGAGTCACGCCCATTTTGCCCTGTGCTTCCTGTATCTGCAGGGCGACGAGGGCGACCGAACGGGACTGGTGCGCAGCATTGAGGATTTCTCCGACGAGGAATGCACCCTGTACGCGGCGGAATTGCAGGAAAACCGCGAGTATATCGTGTTGATGAACTTTCAGGAGGAAGAACAGTGCCGGGAGCTGCTGGAACTTTTGTCCGACAGTCTGGAAAGCCGGAATTTGTCGGTGCGGGTGCAGTGGAGCCGCACCTGCAGCCAGCTGAACGAAATCGCCTCCGCAGCCATCGAAACGCTGAACACGCCGCCGGTGGCGCTGGCGGTGGACAACGCCGAAGCCGAGGAAGAAGACGCGCTGGAGCAGATGGCGGCGCTGACGGAAAGCGGAAGCACATCGCAGGCGCTGGCCCTGCTGGAGACCATGATCGCCCAGACGGAAAACCGTTATCCGTCCTATCTGATGCGCATTTATATGCTCAACCGTCTGGTGCAGCAGATGATGACGCTGGCCTCCCGGGAAGGCGTGACCCTTCCGCCCAAGTCTCCGGGGCAGGACCCGGACAGCGTGCGGGAAACGCTGGAACAGCTGGTGCGCGCCCTGTGCCGCAAGGGGGCGCAGCGTTCGTCCGCCGAAAAGCCCGAGGGCGGCAAGACCGCCGCTTATGTGCGGGAGCATTGTCTGGACGGGGACATCAGCCTGTCCTCCACGGCGGAGGCGCTGGGCATTTCCACCAAGCAGGTGTCCCGGCTGCTGCGCATGGAGGTGGACATGACTTTCAAGGAATATCTGCTGCATCTGCGGATGTCCGCCGCGCAGGATTTCCTTCGGGAGGAAGGCCTTTCCATTGCGGAAACTGCGGGCCGGGTAGGATATTTCAACATTTCCCACTTCATCAAATGCTTCAAGGCCTATACCGGCATGACCCCCGGCGAATGGAAAAAGCTTTCGTCCGGGCGGACGATGGAATAAAGAAACGCCCTTTCTTCGGAAACGCTTTGCTCCGAAGAAAGGGCATTTTCGCGTGGTCATTCGATCTCGTTTACTCCTGCTGCAGCATCCATTCGATAAAAAGTCCGTAGCCCATGGTAGGGTCATTGACGAATACATGCGTCACAGCCCCTATGAGCCGACCGTCCTGCAGAATGGGACTGCCGGACATGCCCTGCACGATGCCGCCGGTCTTTTGCAGCAGACGCTCGTCCGTGACCCGCAGCACCATACTGCGCTGGGCGGGGGAGGACTGGCGGGCCACTTCGACGATCTCAATGGTGTATTCCTGCATGGAGGCGCCGTCCACCGTGCAGAGAATGGAGGCGGGGCCGGTGTGGACGGCGTCCTTGCGGCCAATAGGGAGCCCATCCGGGTAGAGAGGATGGGCGGGCGCACTGTCCAGCCGGCCGTAAATGCCGAACTGATTGTTCAGGCGGATATTGCCCAGCACCCGGTGCTCTCGGAGAAAACTGCCCTTCAATTCGCCCGGAACGCCGGCCTGCCCCTTGCGCACGTCCACCACATCCGCTTCCATCAATTCGCCCCGGGAAAGGGTCAAAATCTGCTGGGTATCCGCGTCGGTAATGGCGTGCCCCAACGCGCCGTAGCGCAGCGGGCCGTTTTCCTCGACCTGTCCGTAAAAGGAAAGCGTGCCGACCCCGGCGGTAGAATCCCGCACCCATGCGCCGATGCGGTAGCTGCCGGTGGCTCCGTCCTGCCGGGGTTCCAGCGTCAGGCGAAGCTCGCCGCTGCCCCGGCGGATGGTGAGGGGCATGGCCCGGCTGCCGCCCTCGTTGACCAGCGCCGTCAGTTCCTCGATGCTGTGCAGGGGCTTGCCGTTGACCTGGGTGATCACGTCCCCGGCTTTCAGCCCTGCCAGCCGCGCCGGGCTGAAAGCGCCGGTCAGGTCGCTGGTGCCCACCACCAGTACACCCTCAGTCTGCAAGGCCACGCCCACGGCCTGCCCGCCCGGGTACAGGCGCAGATCGTCCCGAATCTCCACCGTGACCTGACGCAGGGGCAGAAGCCCCAGCAAACTGACGGTGGCCCTGGTCTCCGAGCCACCGTCCAGCGTGTCGCCGGTGGCGGAAAGCGCCTGCACGTCCGGCTCGTCCGCCGTCAGCCGCAGGGGAAAGGGAAGCTCCGCCGCCGTTTCCTGCCCGGAAGCGATGACCAAACGCTCCGGCAGATGCCGCAGCGCTTCCGCCTGGGGAGAATAAAAGCCCAGCAGCCAAAAGGCGCATAGCAGCCACCCCGTCAGCCGTTTTTTTCGTCCTGCTCTTTTGGGTCCTCTCATGGTTCAAACGCCTCTTTCCGCTTTGCATTGCACGAAAACATTGTTTGCAGAAAGAGACGTTTTGAATGATGGGAATGGCTGTCAGTTCGCTTGAAAAATCATAAATGCAGAACCAGCGCTTTTCGGGATTGAGAAGGGCCTGATCCCGTTTTCTGACGAAAGCGGCGGCTGAAGTACAGCGCGTCCCCGAAGCCCAGCCGAGCGGCTTCGGGGACGCTTGTTTGCGAATAGGGAGTGTTTTCGAAAACGTCCGTCTCACGATTCCTCGCCGGAGGCGTGCATGGAACGGTATTCGCTGGGGGTACAGCCCATTTCTTCCTTAAAGACCCGGGCGAAGCTCACCGCGTCGGGATAGCCCACCTTGCTGCCGATGAGGTAGAACTTGTCGTTGGTCTCCCGGATCAGGCGGCAGGCTTCCTCCATGCGCAGGTGCTTGCGGTAGCGGCTGAAGGACGTGCCGCAGACCTTGCGGAAAATCGTGCTGACATAGTTGGGGTGAAGCTCCAGATACCCGGCCAGATCGGTCAGGGTGAAATCCTCGGCAAAATGGGCCTGAATGTATTCGCAGGCGCGTTTGACGTGGGTCTCGTCGCTGGTGGTGATCTGTCCCTGTATGCGGCTGATCTGCAGGTCGATGATGCGGGTCATGCTGCGGTAGAGCGCTTCGGCGGAATGGGTCTGCTGAATGGCACAGATGATGTCGTCCGCCGTCAGCTCCATCTGGCTGAACACCGCCACGAAGGAAGAGTTTCCCTGCAGGGTGGCGTAGATCATGCCGCAGAGAAGCTGACGAAGGGAATCCACCGGGGGATACTGGGCGCAGGCCCGGCGCAGCAGAAGAAGCAGCGTCTGATGGTAGCTTTCGACCTGCAGGCGGCAGATCGCGTCCGTCAGATCGGAGATCAGTGTGGAATAGGGATAGGTCTCCGGACCGTCCTCACCGGGCAGGTCGAAGAAGCGGCGCTCCAGCAGCGTTTGGCATACAGAAAGCTGCTCCGGCGCGTGGGGCAGAAGAAACATGGGGGAAAGAACCTGCGCGGAGTTCCCCGGCAGCAGACCGCCCATGGCAGTATACTGGGACTGATCGGGAAAGATACACAGGCTCAGGCACATCTGCCGCTTCCGGCCCTGAAACAGGGCGCAGCCCGTCTGCAAAAGCGGCTGAATGGCTTCATGCACCTGCTGGAACCATTGCAGGTCGGCTTCGCTGGAAACTACCGGCGCAGCCAGCAGCGCGGCGGGGGAGGAGGGCGTCAGGTGCAGCTCCGCCAGCACGCCGTCGGGAACGATCCCGTTGCTGTCAAACAGCTTGTCCAGCACATATTGCTGCAAATAGACGTTTTCCTCCGGGCGTACCCTAGCGGTATGGATGGGCACCCGCAGGGCGGCGCGCTTGAGAAAGCTGTCGATCTGAGCGTATAGCTCGTTTTCCGCAATGGGCTTGAGCAGGTAGTCCACCGCACCGGACTTCATGGCTTCCCGGACGAAGGAATAATCGTCGAAGCCGCTGATGAAGATCACGTCGCATTGGAGCTGCTGCTCGTGCAGACGATGCAGCAGCTCCAGCCCGTTCATGACGGGCATTTTGATGTCCGCCAGCACCAGCTCCACGTTTTCGGAAGCTACGAGGGAAAGGGCCTCCTGGCCGTTGGAGGCAAGGAAAATATGGAACTGGTCTGGGTATTTGCGCCGCAGCATGGCGGCAATGGTTTCTCGGATGATGGATTCGTCGTCAACGATCAATAGGGGTATCATGGTGCTCTCTTCCTTTTCTCAGGCGAAGGGTTTATGCATCAGCGGCATGCGCAGGGTCACGCTGGTACCCCTTCCGGGGACGGAGCGTATGGAAAGACCATAGGGTTTTCCAAAAAAGAGTTCCAGACGGCAATGGGTGTTCCGTAGGCCGATGGACGTGTAGTCGCTGTTGGAGCCTGCGATATAATCCTGCAGATGGGCCAGCTCCTCCGGGGCAATGCCGTCCCCATTGTCGCTGACGGAGAAGAACAGGTCGCCGTCCTCCTGATAGCCCAGCACGCGGATCAGACCCGTTTCCTCTCCGGCGGGCAGACCGTGGTGAATGGCGTTCTCCACCAGCGGCTGCAGGGCCAGACGGATCATGTAGCACTCGTGCAGCTCCTCGGGCACGTTGATGAGGACGTGCAGCTTCTTGCCCAGCCGCATCTGCTGCAGGGTGATATAGTCCTGCAGATGGGCCAGCTCCGTTTCCACGGTGACGCAGTCACCCTGACGGGAAATGCCGTAACGCAGGGTCTTGCCCAGCAGGGTCGTCATATCGGCGATGGCGTATTGCTCGTGGAGGTAGGCCTCGGCGCGGATCGTTTCCAGCGTGTTGTACACGAAATGGGGGTTGATCTGGGAGCGCACCAGCTGCATTTCCGTCTGGGCCAGCGTCAGGTTGCGCTTGTAGACCTCCTCGATCAGGGTTTGAATGTGATTGGCCATCACGTTGAAGGCTTCGATCAGTCGGTGCATTTCGTCACAGGCGCCCGCGTCCTCTACCGGGGAAAAGTCCTCGTAGAAAATGCGGCCGCATACCTCCGCCAGCTTGTCGATGGGCTGCTGGATGCTGCGCGTGACCATCCGCGCAAAGAACAGCACCGCGGCGATGACCAGCGGCAGCAGGATCGTCAGCACCATCTGGAGCTTGAGATGAGGGTACAGACTGCCAAAGGGGGTGCGGAGACAGGCAACATACCCGTCGGCCAGTCGAAAAATTTGCCAGACGGTTTGGTCTGCCCAGTCCATGCGGCCGATCAGCTGATTGACCGGCAGGGAGGACAACTCCTCGGTGGAAAGCCCCGGGTCGCTTCCGTAGTATAGCGCGCCTTCGTCGGAAAGGATGGAAAGCTGCTGGGTATCGAACAGCCGGTTGGCATCGAAAACTTCGGTGATGTTTGTCAGCTGCCCCCGGCAGAAGATCACGCCCACGGCGGAAAGCGGGTACAGCTGCATGATGGCGCGGGCGCAGTACAACGAAGAATCCGGGATGGTCTGGCTGGGAAACAGGCCGCGAGCTTCCTCAGCGGTAAAAAGCCGTGGCGCGCCCCGCCGGGATAGAATGTCGGTGAAGATCTCGTTGATAAAGCTGCAGTTGGTTCTTTTGTAGGCCATGCCGGTGGTGTCGCAGTAAAGCATCAGCCCGTTCAGGTCGGAGACCCCCAGCAGATCGAACCGGGAATGGAGCACCATTTCACTGAACAGCTCCTCCTGAAGGGCGGTATACAGCGGCGAATAGATGCCCTTGGGGCTGGTGGCCAGATAGTTGTAGATCTCGGTCGAACTATAGGTGCTGGCAATGACAGGGTATTGAGTCAGGCTGACCGCTTCGCTGACGATCTCCTCCATCTGGGTGACGGCGGAGTACAGGAGCTGCTGGCCGCTCTGGCGCAGCTGCCCGGCAGCCGCATTGAGCGAACTGTAGACGATAAACCCTCCCAGCATAGCCACCATCAGGGAGAGCAGCAGCATCAGCGACCACAGCCTTCGCTTGATGGAGGTGGTTCGCAGACGGGATACGATTCGCTGCAATGGCTTTTCCTTCCTTAAAAAAATGATAGTCGGGTCGTCAAAGGAGCTTGAGACGCGCTTTCGGAACCTTCTCCGGTCGCTTCCCGAAACCCGAAAAATTCTATCATTTTTCTCAGGAGGATGTCAACGCATGGAGAAAAAACGCCAGAGAAAACAAATTTTCACAATCTGAAGTTTTGCATAGAAATATGAGTTTGTGCTATTTCTATATGTTTTTTACCAGATTATAATAAATTCATACAAAAAAAACACAGGAGGTGCCCTTCGATGAAGAAGGTTCTTTCCATGGTCCTCGCAGCTATGATGCTGCTGTCCCTGTGCTCCTTCGCCGCCGCCGAAGACGTGGTGGAGCTGGAGTTCGTTTACCACAAGACCGAGTCCAACGCCATCGACGCGATGGAGACCGTCATCAACAACTTCAATGCCGCCAACCCCGGCATCAAGGTCAACTTTGTGCAGGTTCCTGACACCGCCACCGTGCTGCAGAGCCGCGCTCAGCTGAACGAAATGCCCGATATGTTCGGCTGCACCACCGGCAACATGTTCGAGCTGATGTTCGAAGACGGCATCATCATGGATCTGACCGGCCAGGAGTTCCTGAGCAGCGTGGAGCCCTCCAGCCTGGAAATGTCCACCTACAACGGCAAGAACTGGCGTCTGCCCTACTCCCTGAGCTGCTACGGCCTGTATGTCCGCACCGATATCTTCGAAGAACAGGGTCTGGCTCTGCCCACCACTTGGGACGAACTGATGGACGTCTGCGAGAAGCTGACTGCCGCCGGCATCACCCCCTTCGCTCTGCCTGACAAGACCATGGTCTATCAGCGCATGGAACGTATGATGAGCTTCATGTCCGAAGACGACACCGAGTTCAAGCAGATCGCCGCCGGCGAACTGGAAGCCAAGGACTCCAAGCTGCTGCAGAACTACGCCAACGCTTCTCTGCAGATCGTCAACTACATGACCCCCGAATCTCTGGGCGCCGAGTACACCGAAAGCTATCAGCAGCTGATTGCCGGCCAGGCCGCGATGACCATCAACGGCGGCTGGTCTCTGGCCACCCTGAAGGATTACGATCCTGACATCAAGGTCGCTCTGATCCCCATGCCCAACCCCACCGGTGAGGAAAGCAAAGTGGTCGTGTCCATCGACACCAACTTCTGCATCTCCTCCTCCACCAAGCATCCCGAGGAGTGCCTGAAGTTCTTCGAGTATCTGGCTCAGCCCGAGGTGGCTCAGGTTTATGCCAATAAGGAAGGCAGCCCCTGCGTCATCAACGGCGTGACCGTGAGCACTCCCGAACTGTCCGTCATCAGCGAAGCGATGGCTGAAGGCAAGATCTGCCTGAGCCAGAACGCCATCTGGCCCAGCGGATTCCGCAAGGCTCTGGGCAACGTGGCCACCGAGCTGGAGATCGACCAGGATGTGGACGCTTTCTACGAGGGCGCGGCTGAAGTGATCGACGAGTATTACAACAACTAAGCCTGAAATGATTTTTCGGGGGCAGGGCTGCGCCGCAAGGGCCATCAGCCCTGTCCCCTTTTCATACTTGAAAGAGTGAGGTGGAAACCGCATGTCAGCGCAAAAGTCAAAGAAAAAGACGCATTCCGCCATGACCCGCGAGCGCATCACAACCTATGGCCTTTTCTGCCTGCCGGGTTTTATCGCGTACTGCGTTTTCTTGATTTTTCCCATCCTGATGGGCATTTATTACAGCTTCATGGACTGGAACGGCATCAGCAAGGGCTATAACTTCATCGGTTTTGCCAACTATGCCAAGCTGCTCACCGATAAAAAATTCGGCGCGGCGCTTCTGTTCAACTTCCGCTATACCATCATGCTGATCGTCGGCGTCGTCGTCATCAGCGTGGTTCTGGCGCTGCTCCTGAACAAGGAGTTCAAGGGCCGCTCCTTCTTCCGCACGCTGTACTTCCTGCCCGCCGTGCTGAGCATGATCACCGTCAGCCTGGTGTTCAAACAGGTGTTCTTCTATGTGCTGCCCGCCATCGGCAAGGCGCTGGGCATCGAGGCGCTGTCCACCAACATTCTGGCAAGCAAGCAGAACGCGATCTACGGCGTTTTGTTCGTCCATCTGTGGCAGGGCGTCGCCCTTCCCACCCTTCTGTTCCTGGCCGGTCTGCAGACCATCCCCACGGAGCTGTATGAGGCGGCCGCTATCGACGGCGCCAACGGCTGGCAGCAGTTCAAGCACATCACCGTGGCCTACCTGATCCCCACCCTGAGCGTGGTGCTGGTGCTGCTGGTCAAACAGGGCCTGATGGTGTTCGACTACGTCAAGTCCATGACTGCCGGCGGCCCGGGCACCGCGACCCAGACCATCGCCCTTTTGATCTATAACAACGGCTTCGAGCGCAACCGCTACAGCTATTCGATTGCTCAGGCCATTGCCACGGGTGTGATTATCGCCCTGATCTCCGCGATCCAGATTCAGGCATCCAACAGGAAGAAGGTGGATTAAGTGCGCACGACCAAAAAAGGCAAGTTTTTCCTCTATTTGATCCTGACGCTGGGTGCGTTGCTGATCCTGTTCCCGATGTATATCACCATCACCACAACGTTCAAGACCCCCGCGGAGAGTGCCGTAAGCTTCTTCACGCTGCCCAAATCGCTGTATCTGGGCAACTACGCCACCGTTTTGCAGGATGAAAAGCTGTACTATGCCTACGGCAACACCATTCTCATCACCGTGGTCTCCCTGCTTGGCGAAATGCTGATCCTGCCGCCGATGGGCTTTGCGCTGTCCCGCGGCATGAAGCAGAACCGCTTTTTCAAGGGCCTGTACTTTTTCTTCCTGCTGGGCATCTTTCTGCCCTGGCAGGTGCGTATGATGCCCGTAGTCAAGCTGATGGGCTGGCTGGGCCTACTGAGCCCGATGGGCATTACGCTTCTGTACGTTGCTCACGCTACCTGCGAAAGTATGTTCCTGTACGTGGGCTATCTGGCCACCGTCAGCGACAGCATTGAAGAAGCCGCCTACATCGACGGCGCTTCCACCTTCCAGATCTACACCCGCGTGATCCTGCCGCTGATGACGCCCATTCTGTCCACTGTGCTGATCCGCGAAGGCCTGGCCATCTGGAACGACTTCCAGATGCCGTTGATCACCCTGAACCGTTCCAGCAAACTGTGGACGCTGACCATCTATTTGAACAACTTCCAGTCCGAGCTCAGTGTCGATTACAACCTGTCCTTTGCATGCCTGATGCTGACCTGCCTGCCCATCGTTATTTTCTACATTATCATGCAAAAGCAGATTATGGGAGGTCTGACCAGTGGCGCCGTTAAAGGATAAGCTGAAGGTACTGACGCTGAACGCGCACAGCCTTCTGGAATGGGACAATACCTTCTGTCTGGAAAATCTGACGGACGCGATCATCCGGGAAGATGTGGATGTGGTCGTGATGCAGGAGGTCAATCAGACCGTCGAAGCCCCCTATGCGGAGCCGGACGCGCTGAAGGCCGACGGTTACGTGCCCTGCGACAGCGAAGCGAAGATCCGCACGGATAACTACGCGCTGTCGGCGGCAAAGCTATTGAAGCAGAAGGGCCGCGAATTTTCCTGGACGTGGGGCTTTGCCCATCCGGCCTATCGTCATCTGGAAGAGGGGGAGGCGGTGCTCAGCCGCCTGCCCGTGCTGGCGGCGGATAACATCTGCGTTTCCACGCCCGAGGGCCGCTGCCGCCGGGTGATCCCCGGCCTGCAGGTGCAGCTGGCCGACGGACCCGCCTGGTTCCGCAGCGTTCACATGGGCTGGTGGAAGGATGAGCAGGATCCCTTTGCCGGGCAGTGGAACAAGCTGAACGCCCACTGCGAAGGCACGGGCCGCGGCTGTCTGGTGGGAGATTTCAACAGCCCCGCTCATCTGACCGGCGAGGGCTACAGCCTGATTACCGCCAGCGGCTGGCAGGACGCCTATGTGCTGGCGGAAACCAAGGACGAAGGCATTACCGTAGGCGGCAACATCGATGGCTGGCGGGAAGGCAAGGTCGAAGCCATGCGGATCGACTTTGTTTTCAGCCGGGAGATGCCCGCGCCCCGCAGCAGCCGGGTCATTTTCAATGGAACCTTCTACCCGGTGATCTCCGATCACTTCGGCGTACTGACCGAATGGTAAATTCAAACGGAAACATAGAACCCTACCGCACGGAAAAGACGGCGTACATGCCGCCGTTTCAGGCTGTCGAAAAGTCCCAAGTTAGCCGCCAGCGCCCGCAAACCAGCGTCCGCAAACAGCGCTTCGCTGGTTTGCGGGAAAAGTGCTGCGGCACAAGGGTTAGGGGCTCTGCCCCTATAACCCCGGCAGGAGGCAGTGCCTCCTGCACCTCCAC
>ERZ772883.580-NODE-580-length-36372-cov-8.754110_pt1 | contig 36372 bp, 41 predicted proteins | sample MGYA00580575_ERZ772883 | MGnify/ENA primary metagenome ERZ772883 (study PRJEB29015, sample SAMEA2737666) | human gut metagenome | biome: human gut; feature: human-associated habitat; material: faeces | place: China | collected 2012 ...
TTCCATCACCTGCAACATCATTTGTTTTTGTTGCAACTTCTTTTACTAATCTTGCTCCTATATTTTCATAAGGATCATCTAGTTCAATTTCTTTTGCTATTGTAACACCATCGTTTGTAATTAGTGGTGCTCCAAAGCTTTTATCTAATACTACATTTCTTCCTTTGGGTCCTAATGTAACTTTAACTGTATCTGCTAATGTATTTACACCATCAAGCATTTTCTTTCTAGCTTCTTCGCCAAATTTAATTTCTTTTGACATAAAAATCATCCTTTCTTTTTATTCAACTATTGCCAAAATATCATCTTGTTTTACTATAATATAGTCTTCACCTTCATATTTAACTTCTGTTCCAGCATATTTGCTAACTATAACTCTATCACCTTTTTTTACATACATTTTTATTGCTTTTCCTTCTACTTCGCCTCCTGGTCCCACTTCAATTACTTCTGCAATTTGTGGCTTTTCTTTTGCTCCACTTGATAGAAGAATTCCACTTTTAGTTGTTTCTTCATTTTCTATCATTTTAATGACTACTCTGTCTTGTAATGGTTTAATCATTTTCCATTCCTCCTTTTTAAAATTAGCAGTCTATTTGTTTGACTGCTAATACTTTATACCTTTTTTTGTAAAATGTCAATACTTTTTTGAAAAATTATTTTTTATTTACACCTATAATACCTCCTAAGCCTCCTAATACTATACTTGTAGCCATCATGATTATTGAATAATTATTCATAGAAAAATTTTTTGAAATAATGCTTGATATAATATACAAAAATGCAAAATATAATCCTCCAACTAATATACCATTTACAATTCCATTCTTTTTAATTTTGGCAGTAGTTAATTGGCTACTAAGTAAAATACTTAAAGCACTCACAATTATTATCACCGCAGGCATTGTGCTTTCATTCACAGATGTATACGTTAGAATTGCTGAAAATATAATTAACAAAATTAAAGTTGCAACAATAGATATTGCAGTACCTTTTAAAATATCAAAAATACTATTTGAATTATTTTCATTTACACTATACATATTTTCCTCCTTAATTAAAGATATGTTAAAATATTTAGCTTTATTATAAATACCAACAAAAGATTTTAGATTTTTTTAATTAAATATAGACAAATTATTTTTTTTTGTGTTATTATATATATAGTATTTTGAAAGGGTTGATTTTTAAAATGAAAAGATTTTTTAAATGCATAATAATTGTTATTGCTTTATTTTTAATTAGTTTTACCTCTGTATACGCAGTTGGTGTAGATATGGATTTGAACACAAATACAGATAATTCCATTGATAATGAAAATGAATTAGATAATAGTACAGATATTCTAAATAATGCTAACCTATCAAATACAAATACTAATTCTAATTATACTTCTAATGCTCAAAAAATCTCTACATCTGGTAGTGAAGAAAATTTTTCATTAAGTATTTCAGATATTATAAATATCATTTTAATTTCAGTAGGATTAGTTTTAATTTTTCTTGCAGTTGCTATTTTACTTAAATTAAGATAAAAAATTTTTCTTTTGCCTTTTTATGTATTAAAAGGCATTTTTTTTATGCATATTTTTTTCTAGATTTTAAAATAATATTATTGAATTCTAAAAATAGGAGGTAAAATTCATGTATAAAAAGAGTTTAATACTAGTATCTGTAATTCTTTTTGCTCTATTCATTTTTTCAGGTTTTGTTTCAGCAGCAGATAATGTAAAAAATGGTGTATCTGACGCAGTAAATACAGTAGTTAACGGTGTAAATGCTATGGGTGCAGATGTTCGTAATGGTATTGGCGATGCTGAAAATGGTATAAAAGGTGCTTTAAAAATTGACGGAAATCAAAATAACAATAACAACAATAACATGGCAAATAACAGGAATAATGAATATGATGCAACAAGAACTGCTACAGATGCTTTAGCTGGAAATAACACATCTACATTATGGATATGGTTAATTGTTGCAGTTGCTGCAATAGTTATTATAGGTTTAGTTTGGTATTATGGTGCTCAAAATACTACACATCATGATGAGTAATATTCACTTTTTTAAATAAATATGATATAATAGGTCATATTTATTTAAAAAGTACATAAATGCTTTTAAATGTTGCATTTATTATGTACTTAGAAATGGGATGATTAAAAATGTCAAAATTAATTGCAAAAAATCCAATAGCTAAGCACAATTATACTATTATAGATACTATTGAAACTGGTATTGTTTTATCAGGTACTGAGATAAAGTCTATTAGAAATGGGAAGGTGAACTTAAAAGATAGTTATGCAGGAATTAGAAATGGTGAGCTTTTTATCTATAATTTGCATATAAGTCCTTATGAATTTGGAAATATATATAATAAAAACCCTTTAAGGGATAGAAAGCTTTTAGTAAATAGAAATGAAATTAATAAACTTGTTGGTCAAATCAAGCAAAAAGGTTATTCCCTTATTCCAATGAGTTTGTATTTTAAGGGTAATTTTGTTAAGCTTGAACTTGGTATTGGAAAAGGTAAGAAACTTTATGATAAGCGTGAAGATATTGCTAAAAAGGATGCTGAACTTAGAATGAGAAAACAACTAGCAAGTCATGAATAAATTTTTTATTATTAAACTCCCTTTAATTGAAGGGAGTTTAATTTTATATTAAAAATCAATTAGGCTTCATTTAAGCTTTATTTTTTGAGCCAAAAACATTTGCTATCTTGTAGCTTACAATTTCTTTTACAGCGTCTCTTGCTGGGCCTAGGTATTTTCTTGGATCAAATTCAGCTGGTTTTTCTCCAAAAACTTTTCTTATATTTGCTGTCATTGCTAATCTTAAATCTGTATCAACATTTATTTTTGATACTCCTGATTCTCCTGCTTGTTTTAGTATTTCATTTGGAACACCTTTTGCTCCTGGTATATCTCCTCCAAATTCATTACACATATCAACTAGCTCTGGAATTACTGTTGATGCACCATGTAATACTATTGGTGTATTTGGTATTTTCTTTTTAACTTCAGCTAAAATATCAAATCTTAATTTTGCTTCTCCTTTGAATTTGTAAGCACCATGGCTTGTTCCTATTGCTATTGCTAAAGAATCGCAACCAGTTCTTTCTACAAATTCTTTTGCTTGGTCTGGATCTGTATACATAGCATCTCCAGCTGCAACATTTACGTCATCTTCAATTCCTGCTAATTTTCCAAGTTCTGCTTCAACAACAACACCTTTTGAATGAGCATATTCTACAACTTTCTTTGTTAATTCTACATTTTCCTCAAAGCTATATTTAGAGCCATCTATCATTACTGATGTAAAGCCTGCATCAACACATTCCTTACATGTTTCAAAATCTGGTCCATGGTCTAAATGTAAGGCTATTGGTATATTTGTTGTTTCAACTGCTGCCTCAACCATCTTAATTAAATATGACATTCTTGCATATTTTATTGCACTTGATGATACTTGTAATATTACAGGTGAATTATTTTCACTGGCAGCGTCTACTATTCCTTGGATAATTTCCATGTTATTAATATTAAAAGCACCGATTGCAAAGCCTTCCTTCATTGATTTTTCAAACATATTTTTAGTTGTTACTAATGGCATAACAATTACCTCCTTAAATTTTATACGTATATTTTATTTCAAATAAATTCAGTTGTCAAGTTCACATAAAAAGCTAAAAGTAGGGTTATTCCCTACTTTTTACCTTCAATAATTGATAATACAGTTTTGCTCTCATCAAACACTTCATTAAGAACTTGTTTTGCATACTCTGGTGTTACTTGATTAAAATTTTCTATATATTCAAAGCTGTTTATTCCCTTCATATAATCTGCAACAAACATTCTGCAAATTTCAGCAACGTCATCATATTCTTTTACATAATTACCATATATCATATTTTTTATTCTTTGAAAATGTTTTAAGTCTAAATCGTTTTCCTTCATTTTGTTTATTTCTTCTTGTAGTCTTTTAGCAACTTCTTTAGAATTATTTGATTGTCCTGTTATTGCTATATGTGCATATTGTTTTGAGAATTCATATTCTAAATATGGTTCGCCTGTTATTAAATCTTCCTCATATAGTTCTTTGTAAAGCTTTGAGCTCTTTCCTATTAGCATATTTAGTAATATTTCTATTGCTATGTGTTTTTTAACTATTGCGTCACTTTTACATTCTTTATTGTTTGCACTATCCTTAATCCCAATTACAAATATTGGCATGCTAACTTCCATTTGCTGGGTTGCTTCTTTTTTTACAATTTCGTTTGGTTCTTCAGGATAAATTCTTTTTATTTCTCCTTGTTTTTCTGTTGGTTTTAAGCGTTTTTTTACTTCTTCAATTAATGCTTCTGGCTCAAAATCACCACTAAATGCCATTACCATGTTTGCTGGATTATAGAAGGTATTATAGCATTTATACAATACTTCTTTGTTAATTTTACTAATAGATTCTATAGAGCCTGCTATATCTATTGTTATTGGATTATTTTTGTACATACTTCTAATTGCATTCATATATACTGCCCAGCTTGGGTAATCATCATACATATTAATTTCTTGACCAATTATTCCTTTTTCCTTTTCAACATTTGTATCTGTAAAATATGGATTTTGTACATAATCCATTAATTCATCCATTGCAGGATAAAAATTATCAGTACATTCAAACAGAAAGCATGTTTGGTCTGTTGAGGTAAAAGCATTTGCATTTACTCCTAATGCTGTTAAAGTATCTAAGCTATTTGTTCCATTTTTTTGTTCAAACATTTTATGCTCTAAAAAGTGTGCAACACCATCAGGTATACTTGTTTCTTCTGTTTCGTTTGGTGCTATAAATTTATTATCTATTGAGCCAAAATTTGTTGCCCACATCATATACTTTTTTTGGATATTGGCTTTTGGCATTATCATTACTGTTAAGCCATTTTCAAGCTTTTCAACATACAATTTTTCTTTAACTTTTGAATTTTCTATAATTTGCATATATTTAATATCTCCTTTAAAATATTATATTTTAAGTAGGCATGTAGCCTGCCTGTTATTCATTGTTTTTTAAAAAATATATTGTATTTATATTTATACTATTTGCAATTTTTATTACATCTTCTCTTGAAACCCAGTTTATTTTATTTGTATATTCATCAAAGCTTAGTAGTTTACTAGATATTTCTTGCCCTATATAATATGTTATTTCTGAATCTTGTTCATCTTGTAGGGTTTTTATGCCTGCTATCATATATTTTTTGGCATTTGCTATATCTTCATCTGTAAATTTTCCATTTTTCATATCTTCTAGTTGTTCTTTTATTATGTTTAAAGCTTTTTCATAATTTTTAATCTCAATACCAGCTCTTATAAAGATGTTGTTTTTTTGTCTTAAATATGTTGATCTTGCTGAATAAGCTAATCCTGCTTTTTCTCTAACATTTTGGAATAATTTTGAGGTTGCACTTTCACCTAAAATTACATTATATATGCACATTGCATACTTTGAATTTGGTTCGTTATAGTCTATATCAAGCCCAATTACAAGCTTTCCTTGAGTTACATCTTTTTCTTCTTTTATGGTTTTAATTTCTACTTTTTCCTTTTTTTCTGTTTCTTCAGTGTTTATAATGTGGGTATCGTTTCTTTCTTGTATTTTTTTGATGTTTTCGTTTGAAGAAATTATGTCTAGTATTTGTTCGCTTTCAAAATTACCTGATATAAATATATCAATTTTTGCTTCGTTTATAATTTTTTTGTAATCATCATATAAGTTTTTTTCGTTAATGCTCGCTAAATCTTCAATATATCCATATTTGTATAGGCCATAAGGTTTGTCCTTATACATTTCTTCTATACATCTTGTATATGAATATAGGTCTTTATTATCTATCTTACCATCTATTAATCTTTTAATTGTGTTCTTTTCTGTTTCTACAATTTCTTTTTTAAACCCACCATTTTCGGTTAATGGATTAAATATAACATCTAGTAAAAGTTCTATTGATTTTGTTGCTAAATTTTCATTATTTGGCACATAATTATCGTTTAATGTTTCTAAGTAAAATTTAATTACTTGGTTATCTCCTATTTTTTCAACTCCACCATCTAATGTTGCACCAAACATATTTTCAAGTTCAATGCTTATCTTTTCTTGTGATTTTAAGTTTGCAGTTCCCATTCTTAAAACAGCTGGTATTAATGCCGTTTGAGTTACTGTTTGTCTACAAATTGGTGTAGTTAAAAATATTGCAAATAAATTTGTTTTAAATTTATTTGTTTGTATAAAATGTATTTTTATACCTTTTTTTATTTCTTTTATTTCATAAGACATATTTGTTTTCTCCTTTACTTTGTATATTTTTTCCAGCTTTAATATAATTATTCAAAAAACAGAGGTTATTTTGTGTTTTAACCTCTGTTTCTATGTATTTAAAATTTTCTTTTTCTTGCTGCTTCTGATTTTTTCTTTCTCTTAACACTAGGTTTTTCATAATGTTCTCTTTTTCTAACCTCTTGTAATACACCATTTCTTACGCATTGTCTTTTAAATCTTTTTAATGCATCTTCTATATTTCCATTATTTACTTTAATTTCTGCCATCTATAATTCCCTCCCCTCGATTTGCTTTCATTTGGGATTATTCCATAACTTGTATTATTATATAGTAAATATGGGTATTTGTCAATATTTTTTATGAATATTGTTAATTTTCAGTTAATTTATACTGTAAATGTCAATATTTTTTGTAGGATTTTGGCAAAAAAATATGTAGGATTTTGGCAAAGATTATATGAGGGAGATTCCCCTCAATATCTTTGCTTTATAATTAAATTTCATTACTATTTCTTTTTTCTAAAATTTTATCTTTAATTCTATACGAATTACCAGTTATGTTAAAAACGTATGAATGATGAAGCAATCTATCAAGAATTGCAGAGGCCAAAGTTGAATCAGATAAAACATCTCCCCATTTTGAAAATTGTTGATTAGATGTTACAATTGTCGAATATTTTTCATATCTTTTAGCAAGTAGTTGAAACAGTAAATTAGCACCAGTTTTATCTACTGGAAGGTAACCAACTTCATCAATTATTAATAGCTTATATCTGTTATATTGTTTGATTTTATCAACCAATCTATTTTCACTGTGAGCTAAAGAAAGTTGAGAAATTAGGTCATGACAAGATATGAAATATGTACTAACTCTATTTTTAGCAGCTTCAATACCAATGGCAGTAGCGATATGAGTTTTCCCGAGTTCCAGGAGAACCAATTAACAGTATGTTTTTCTTTTCTTCAATAAAACGCAGAGAAGATAATTCAAGAACTTGTTCTTTATTTATTGAAGGTTGGAAAGAAAAGTCAAAGTCTTCAAAAGTCCTATAATATGGGAAATGAGCAATTCTAATATTAAATTGAGAAGCACGCTCAGCTTTATCAATTATTTCAAGTTTAGTAAGTTCGTATAAAGCATCTAAAAAAGGAATTTTTTCAGAATTTACTTTATCAACATACTCAGATAAACAATTAGATATTTTATCTAGTTTTAATAAATTTAAATTATCTACAACATTTTTAAAATTCATAAACATCCTCCATTACAACAAATTATCATATTGACTTAAATTATTAGCAATAAATGCTTCGATTTTTTCTTCATTAGAGTTTTTTAAAAGGTCACTAACTAATATATCTTTCACATCATCTTTATGATAATTAAAAGGATTATTTGAAATTTGATGACAACGGACTAAATTTGTGTTATCATAAATATACAAAGAATTATCCTTTTCGATGACATTTAAATCGAAACCGATATACTTAACAGGTACAGAATATTTATTGCTTTTGTATGAAACCATAGAATCTTTAGCAACTTTTCTAGTTTGGCGGTTAGATAAGTAGGAACTAAAAATTTTATTGTTAGGCAAAGGCAGTAAATATTCTTTTTCATAGGTAAAAACTTCATTAACAATACGATTATGAGATTGAGAAACTTCATTATTAATATTCTCATTAAAAGAATTAACTATCATTTCTAAATCTTCAATAGATTCAAACTCATAATTATATGCAAGTAATCTATCACATAATTTAGCAAGAGCTTCCACAGAGCCTTTAGATTGAGGTCTTCTAGGCCTACAAGGAATTGGGGTAAAAGCCATATCTTTAGCAAATTGTTTAATCTTATCATTAATTCTATCATGCTTTCCCATTCTAGCAGCATCAACAATTGTTAGCATATTGTCAAACCATATTTCCTTAGAAATTCCACACAAATATTGAAAAGCATAGATTAAGGAATTGATAACTGTATCTTGTTTTTTATCAAGAGTTAATTTACAATATTTTTTCTCAGAAAAAGGCAAAGTAAGCAGAAAAATATTAAAAGTTAAAGGTTTACCATGTTTATTAAGTAAAGTTAAATCCTCTTTCCAATCCACTTGTCCAAGTTTTCCTGGGACTTTAGGAACACGAATTGTTGCTTTTTTAGGTTTATCATCTTTATGGGTTTTTACATAATTTTTTGCTAAACCATATTTACCGGAATAATCAGTATTATCAGCCAAGAAATGATAAATAGCTGAAGCTGTAATTCCAGATATTTCTAACTTAGAATTAATTATATCTGTGTAAGGATCAAGTATTGATTTATGCTGTTTTAAAGGCAGAGGTAAGCCACTTTCAATTTGCTTTTGCAATTCAAATCTCTTTTTAACAGTTCTCCAATCACAATTGCAATCTCTTGCTACACCGTGCAAAATTAGGTTTTATATCCAATCTAATCACCTCCTTTAACAAATGGTCTAATTTATCAAACATCATTTGAATCATCACCTCCTAGCATAATTATACTATGAGGTTAGAAGATAAAAAAGATGTAGGAAAAGCGACATTTTTCTTTGCCATTTTCCTACATATTATTTTACCATTTACATTCCTGGGTCTTTTAAAAATTTTCCGCTCACTTAGCGTACAAAGTTCGCTAAGAATACTTAGCTTCTAGTAGTCTACCCTAAAACTACCATCATTTATTCAATTACCAATTCGCCTGCAAGCTTACAGATTTACATAAAGTGCGGAACGACTACCGACCGTAGGTGTAGCTGTTGCCAGTAAAGAAGATGTAGCCACGATAACTAGCTGAAATGCTGTTGATGTAATAGCCGACCCCTGCTAACTCGATAAACTGAAGAGAAGGACTCTGTAGTCCATTCATAAACATTACCTTCTAAGTCATATACATTTCTTGAAACATCATTATAAGCTATTGTCCCTGAATAATTTTCGCTATATCCTATTCCTCCTGTTAAATATGGTTTTGTTGTAAATTCTGAGGATGTGTGTCCTACATTTCCAGCTTGTTTTACATTATAGTTTTCAGTATTCACAAACTCTAATACTTGGTCATGGCATGCTCCGAGTATCATGCTACTTTTTACTCCACTCAAGTTTTTATTTGCTGAATATGCTTTTTGTTGTCCATACATATAGTACCAATTTACATTGCTTATTCCTGTATTTGTTCCAGCTACTACTTTTACTGCTGTATTTGGATTTTGAGTCATATTACTTGTTTCATATCTTCCTACCCAAAATCCTTCTGCATTATATATACTTTTTACTATTTCATTGTACTCTGTTTGCAATGTTTTTTTGAATTCATCTGTACCTGCATAACTTGGACTATCTCCTGTTACTGTTGCAATATATTCTAAATTAGTAGGATCTGCATCATATCTTGTTCCATTACTTCCAGTTACTACATCTGGCTCCCTTAAACCGTTGTTTGGTGTATATATTTCAGTTATATCATCTTTATATTTTTGTCCTACACCAGTTGCATATAATCTTCCTGCCATTTTGGTTGAGTTATGTGTTGTACATGTTGCAGTTCCATTTTTTACAGTTATATTACATTTATCACTTGCTTCCGCTTTTGCTTGGCAGATGAACATATCATTTATTTTTGTATGTGAAATTGGTATCCATACAAATTGGTCATATTTTGTTCTTAAGTCTGCTACTGTTTCTTCATTACTCCAATCTATTGCTTTTATTTCTTCTTCTGTTTTATCATTTATTAAGTATATTACTAAACCTTTTTCTATTGTTTTTTCATCATCAGCTTTTGATACTGTAAATCCTTTTGGAATTATAGCTTTATTTCCATCTGAATCTGTAAATTCTAATGTTTCCGTTGTTTTTTCTCCGGCAACTGCTAATTTTTGTGCCCCACATTTTGTACATTTTCGATTTACATAATTATGTTTTTCAGTTGTTATCTGCTTTCCACAATTTGTACAAGTTATTGTGTGTGTTCCATCCCCATTATCTGTAGCAGTTGTAGAAGTATGTGTACATGTTGTTTCGCCTCCAGTTGTATTATCTCCTGTGGTATTTCCCGTTGTGTTGTTGTTAGTTGTGGTATTTGTTAATCCTAGCATGTCTTTCCAGGAATTTCTTAGTGTTTCTGTTTCTGTTTGCTGAGCTTCTCCTTTTGCTCCTAGTTCATTTGCTGTTTTAAAAAGTTTGCCATCTACTGTAAAGTCTACAACTAATAAGGATAATATAAAAAGTATAACTACTGTTATTACTAATACTATTAAAGTTATTCCCTTTTCATTTTTTACATTTGTGTTTCTCATAAGTTCCTCCTTGTTTTATTGTTTAATTTCAGTATATAATATAATTATAAAAAAAACAATAAAAAACGGCAAAATTTTATTAATTATTTTGTCGTTTTTTATTGTTTTACATTCTCTGTTTTACAACTTCATACATAACTATTCCGGCTGATACAGAGGCGTTTAGGGATGTTATATGGCCTTTCATTGGTATTTTTAATAAAATATCACAGTTTTCTCTAACAAGCCTTGAAATTCCTTCTCCCTCATTTCCTATTACAAGTGCTACTGCACCTTTTAAATTTTCTTCATAATAATATTTTGTAGCTTCTATTGCTGTGCCATATATCCATACATCTTTGCTTTTTAAATATTTTATTTCGTCATTTAAGTTATTAACTCTTGCAATTTTAACATGTTCTACTGCTCCACTTGCAACTTTGTATACTGTACTATTTACTGAGCATGCTCTTCTTTTTGGTATAATTATTCCATGAACTCCTGCTGTTTCAGCTGTTCTAATTATTGCTCCTAAATTATGTGGATCTTCAATTCCATCAAGTATTAATATAAAAGGGGCTTCATTTTTAGATTTTGCTTCATTTAATATATCATCTACTTCGCAATAGTTAAATGGTGGAACTATTGCTATTACTCCTTGTGGATTCTCTGTTTGTGCCATTTGGTTTAATTTGTTTCTATCTACTTCAACTATTACTATTTTTCTATCTTTTGCTATTCCTATTATTTTATTTATAGAGCCATGTTTTTCGCCTTTTTCTATAAATATTTTGTTTATATCTTTTCCAGATTCTAATAGTTCTAGAACTGAGTTTCTTCCTTCAATTTGGTCTGAGAAACTTTCTTCTTTTTCTTCTGTACGTTTTGGGAATTTTTCCTGTACTTTTTTATTGTTTGTTTTTGGTTTGTTATCAAATTTTTTAAAATTATTCTTTTTATTATTTGGTTTAAAATTTCTATTATCTTTCATATATTCTCCTTTTTACTCATCATCTAATTTTAATACTGCTAAAAATGCTTCTTGTGGTACTTCAACATTTCCTATTTGTCTCATTTTCTTTTTACCTTTTTTCTGTTTTTCTAAAAGTTTTTTCTTTCTAGTTATATCTCCACCATAGCATTTAGCTAAAACATCTTTTCTCATTGCTGATATTGTTTCTCTTGCAATTATTTTTCCTCCAACTACTGCTTGTATTGGTACTTCAAATAGTTGCCTTGGGATTACTGTTTTTAGCTTTTCAGCCATTTTTCTTCCTCTTGTATATGCAGTATCCTTATGTACAATAAATGATAAGGCATCTACTTGTTCATTGTTTATATGAATATCTAGTTTTACTAAATCAGATTTTCTATATTCGCTTAGTTCATAGTCTAATGAGGCATAGCCTTTGGTGTTTGATTTTAGAGTATCAAAGAAATCATAAATAATTTCATTTAATGGCATTTCATATTCTAAGCTTACCCTTGTGCTATCTAGATATTTCATATCTAAATAAATTCCACGTCTATTTTGGCATATTTCCATTACATTGCCTACATAATCCTTTGGAAGCATAATTTCTGCTTTTACCATTGGTTCTTCAATATAGTCTATATCCTGAACTGGTGGCAAATCTACTGGATTGTATAATTCTATCATTTCGCCATTTTTCTTATATACCTTGTATATAACTGATGGTGCTGTTGTTATTAGGTCTAAGTCAAATTCTCTTTCTAATCTTTCTTGAACAATTTCTAAATGTAGTAATCCTAAAAATCCACATCTAAAGCCAAAGCCTAAAGCTACAGAGGTTTCTGGTTCAAAGCTTAATGCTGCATCATTTAATTTTAGCTTTTCCAATGCTTCTTTTAGGTTCTCATAATCTCCACCATCTAAAGGATATACTCCACAATATACCATTGAATTTGCTTTTTTATAGCCTGGTAATGGTTCAGCTGCTGGTGATGTGGCAAGTGTTATTGTATCTCCAACGCTTAAGTCTGAAACTGTTTTTATGCTTGCTGCTATATAGCCAACCTCTCCTGCTTCTAGCTTGTCTGATGGTTGGTATCTTCCTGGCTCTAAGTATCCAAGCTCTGTAACTACAAATTTCTTTTTTGTTGCCATAAATAAAATTTCATCGCCTGTTTTTAATGTGCCTTGTTCTACTTTTACATAACTTACTGCACCTTTATAGTTATCATATAATGAATCAAAAACTAAGCATTTTAGTGGTTTTTCTTTATCTCCAACTGGTGGTCTAAAATCTGTTACTATTCTTTCTAAAACTTCTTCAATATTTAAGCCTGATTTTGCAGAAATGCAAGGTGCATCCATTGCTGGAATTCCTATTATGTCTTCTATCTCATGTTTTACTTCATCTGGTCTTGCACTTGGAAGGTCCACTTTATTTATAACCGGTAAAATGTCTAAGTTATTATCTAGTGCTAAGTATACATTTGCAAGTGTTTGTGCCTCAACGCCTTGGCTACTATCTACAACTAAAATTGCACCCTCACACGCTGCCAAGCTTCTTGAAACTTCATAATTAAAGTCTACATGTCCTGGGGTATCTATTAAGTTTAATATATATGTTTCTCCATCTTTTGCTTTATATTCCATTCTTACAGCCTGAGATTTTATTGTAATTCCTCTTTCTCTTTCTATATCCATGTTGTCAAGCACTTGACTTTCCATTTCTCTTGATGATAAAAGTCCTGTTTTTTCAATTAATCTATCAGCTAATGTAGACTTTCCATGGTCTATATGTGCAATTATACTAAAATTTCTAATTCGTTTTAGTTTATCCATTTTTTCTTCTCCTTTTTACAGTTTCTCAAAATATGCCATTAGAGTTTTTATAACTTCTTCCTTGCTTTCTAATTGGTTTACTACCTGCCTTACTTGGCTTGAGTTTGGTAAGTTTTTTAGGTACCAACATATATGTTTTCTCATTTCCCTTATTCCAACATATTCGCCTTTTTCTTTTATTGCTAGGTTTATATGTTCTTTTATAATTTCAAATTTTTCCATTGGAGTTTTATCAGGTAGTTTTTTACCAGTTTCAATTTCTTTAATTATGTAATCTATTTTCCATGGTTCGCCTAAAATTCCTCTACCTATCATTATGCCATCTACACCAGTATATTCAAACATTTTTATGGCATCCTCTTTGGTTTTAATATCTCCATTTCCTATTACTGGAATGTTTACTGCGTTTTTAACTTTTTTTATAATCTCTAAATCTACATTTCCAGAATAGTATTGTTCTCTGGTTCTTCCATGAATTGTTATTGCTTTTGCTCCTGCTTGTTCTATTATTTTAGCTGCTTCTACAGCAACAATATTTTTATCATCCCAACCTTTTCTAATTTTCACTGTTACAGGTTTAGTGGTGCTTTCTACTACACTGTTAACTATTTGACCTATTAATTCTAAGTTTAGTAGCAATTTGCTGCCATCACCATTTTTTACGACTTTTGGTGCTGGACATCCCATGTTTATATCTATTATATCTCCATATTGTTCAACTTTTTTGGCAGCTTCTCCCATTATTTGTGGATCATTTCCAAATATTTGTATTGCAATAGGTCTTTTTTCTTCGTTTAAGTCTAAGAATTGTTCAGTTTTTTGGTCGTTATAGAAAAGTCCTTTACTGCTTATCATTTCAGTGCATACAAGTCCTGGATTTCCATATTTTTTGCATATTTTTCTGTAACTTGAATCTGTTACACCTGCCATTGGTGCTAATAATATATTGTTATCTAATTCAACATTTCCTATTTTTAATTTTTTTATATACATTGTTAAACCATCTTTCATTAATTCTAATTAAACATTGATTTTTGACGTTGAGAGCTTATATTTAGCAATAGTCCTATTGCTATCATATTTGTAAGCATTGAGCTTCCTCCATAGCTTATAAATGGAAGGGGCACACCTGTGATAGGTAATAGTCCCATTGTCATTCCTATATTTTCTAAAACGTGGAAAAGCAGTATTCCGCACTATTCCTGCTGCAATATAAGAACCTAAGTCATCTCTTGCATTTTTTGCAACAGTAATGCTCCTTGTTATAAGAACTATATACATTATTATAATTCCTGCACAAGTAATAAATCCCATTTCTTCACCTATAACTGCAAAAATAAAATCTGTAGTTTTTGGGTACAAAAATCCTAAATGTGTTTGTGTTCCATTCATCCAGCCTTGTCCTACTAGCCTTCCAGCCCCTATTGCAAGTTTTGATTGTATTATGTTATATCCAGCTCCTCTTGGATCTAAATATGGGTTTAAATATACATCTATTCTAAGTTTTGCGTGTTCTGGAAGCACAAAGAAATATAATAGTGGTAATGAGATTATCAAAATTAAAAGTGTGAGTATTATATATCTTTTATTTATGCCTGCCACATAAAGCATTATTGCTGTAGCAAAAATATATGCCATTGCTGTTCCATAATCTGGCTGTAATACAATTAGTACTACTGGAACTATTATTATTCCAATTAGCATAAGTAGCTTTAGAGGTTTATTTATTTCTGTTCTAGACATTTTTGACATAACGTTGGCTAAAAATAAAACAACTGCAATTTTAGCAAACTCAGCTGGCTGTATTGAAATAGGTCCTAAACTAAACCAGCTTGTTGCTCCATTTACTGCACTTGTTAATAACACAACTATTAGTAAAATTATTGAAAGTATATAGAAACCTATACTTAGTTTTGCAATTATCTTATAATCTATAAACATAGTAATTAAAAGTATTGGTATACTTACAACTGCCCACATTATTTGTTTTTTAAAGTCTTCTAATTCTGTGGCTTTACTTGCACTAAAGAGTGCAAATAATCCTATTGCTACTAGGATTATTGTACAGATTAGCATACTCCACTCTACGTTTCTTAATTGTTTACTGTTCATATTTTTCCTTTCAAAACGTGATTTTTCTGACTTAGGTTTCAATATTTTCTTTTTAATTTTCTACATCATTTTCTTCTTGTTCTTTGATGTCTTCTGCTTTAGTTTCACTGCTGTTTTTATCTTCTTCTAAATTATTTGCTTCAATATTTTCTTCTTTATCATTTTTCGTTTTTTCTTCTTTATCTGTTTCTGTTTGTTTTTTCTCTTCTTGAACTTCTTTTTTCATATCATTTCTAATATTTACTATTGGTATGTTTGCATAAAGTGATGGTGCTCCTGTTGTTCCATCCTCTTTTACTTCATTTGTAAGTCTTACATCTATTTCGTTTTCTTCTACTTCTATATATTTTTTTATTACGTCTATTATTTCTTGCTTCATTAATTCTAAAAAGTCTGCTGAAACATTGGCTCTATCTTGCATTAAAACTAAATGTAATCTCTCTTTAGCTTTATTTTTGCTACCATTAGTCTCTTTACTCTCATTTTTTCCAATTTTCTTAAAAAAATTTACTAAGTTCTCAAACATGTCTGTTCCTCCAATTTTCAAATGTTTTTAATTTTTACTTAATAGACTTTTTATCTTTGCAAAAAAACCTTTCTCCCTTCCTGGAATTGTAACATCAATATTTTCACCTAAAATTCTTTTTGCAATCTCTATGTATGCCTTTCCTGATGGAGCTTTTTTATTTTTTATTACTGGTTCCCCCTTGTTTGTTTGTGTAATAATGTTTTCATCATCTGGAACTACACCTATTAAATCAATAGATAATAAATCTACTATGTCATCTACATCCATCATTTCACCTTTTTTAACCATTGCAGGTCTTAAACGGTTTACAATTAATTCTGGATTTTTTATTTCGGCTGCTTCTAATAATCCTATTATTCTATCAGCGTCTCTTATTGCAGATATTTCAGCTGTTGTTACTACAATCGCTCTATCTGCACCAGCAACTGCGTTTTTAAATCCTTGCTCAATACCAGCAGGACAATCTATTAATACATAATCAAATTCTTCCTTAAGTTTGTTTGTTAATTCTTTCATTTGTTCTTCATTTATCGCGTTTTTATCTCGTGTTTGGGCAGCAGGTAATAAAAATAATTCGTCAAATCTTTTATCTTTTATAAGGGCTTGTCTTAATTTACATTTTTCTTCTATTACGTCAACTAAATCATATACTATTCTATTCTCTAGTCCCATAACAACATCAAGGTTTCTAAGTCCAATATCTGTATCCACTAATACAACTTTCTTTCCTGTTTCTGCTAGACTTGAACCAAGGTTTGCAGTAGTTGTAGTTTTTCCTACTCCACCTTTTCCTGATGTTATAACTATTACTTCTCCCATAACATCCTTCCTCCTCGCATTTTTATGTATTTCTAACATATTATATTGTATAATTTTTTTTGTCAAAAGTCAATGTTTTATGGAAATAAATAGAAGAAAATACGTCCTAAGAAGGAATCTACCCTCTTAGGACATACTTTATTCATCTTTTTCGTTTTCTTCTGGTTGTTCATAGTTATATTTATAGTTTATTCCTGCTTTTTTGATTTTTGGCTTTTGTATTTTTATTTCTTCCTTTTCTTCTTTTTTACAGGTCATTTTATCTATTAGTTTTTCTGCTTTTTCACATATTTCTGGCATATAATCTAATATTTTATCTATTGTACAACTATGTTCAACTGGCAATAGTTTAACATTTTCTCCTTGTATAACTATAAAAGATACTGGTTTTATTGATACTCCTGCTCCGGCTTCCCCCTCCAAATGGGTTCTTGTATGATATGCTTTCCTCTTCTTCTCTCTTATTATAATCTTCTATTGATTCGCCTTTAAATTCGCTTCCTCCTGCTGCAAATCCAAAACATACCTTTGATATTGGTATTATACTTACATTCTCCTGTATTTTAATAGGTTCACCTATTATAGTGTTTACATCAATCATGTCTCTTATACTATCCATTGCTGTAAGCATAAGCCCTTCTATTGGATGTGTTTCCATATTTTGGTACTACTCCTTTCTTTTTTAACTTTTTGCTGATATTGATAATATGTACCAATTTTACTTTAAATATACAGTTGATGTTTAAATACAGATAATTTTTATTAGTATATACTGGTTCTATTTTATAGCTTGGCTTTTTTATTTTTGCAAATAAAATTGCCAAAATACTTGCAAGTGTTGCAACAATAAAGGATGTAATAATAGGATTTTCTGTTCCAATTTTTGAATTGATAATAATTTTTTCTACTTGAATATTTTTTATTAATTCTTTAATTTTTTCTATTTTTATCATGCTTAAATCCATTTTTGGTGTATTTTTGCTTAGTAGCTTATTTAATTTGGTTTTATCAATTTTTATCTTAATTATATCAAATTTTTTAAATATATTGAGGCTTATATATATTTTCAAGTTTTTTATTTTGGTGTTTTCAAGTTCAAATTGTTTAATATCTATTTTTATAGCCATAATATTCCTCCACAAGAAATATTATGGCCATTTTTTTTGGTTTTAAGCTTTTAGGGCTTATATTTTTTATCTATATATAAATTTCTCAAATTTTGCCTTTATGTATTTTTCTAATTTTTCCATAAATTCATCTGGTGGAATTTCTTTTTTTGCCACCATATCTAGTCCTTTTTCCCAGCTTGCTGTAAGCTTTGGGTTTAACATATCTGGCATTGATTTTTCTACAACATCATATATTGCCTCTCCTTTTTGAGTAGGTGTAACAATTTGCGTTTTAGAATTTATTTCAATGTGTTTTATTTTTTCTAGTTTTTTAATAATTTCTCCTCTTGTTGCACTGGTTCCAATTCCGGCTCCCTTTATTTGTTCTCTTAAGGCTTCATCTTCTATTAGTTTCCCTGCATTTTCCATTGCTAGAATTAATGAACCTGAGTTATATCTAGTTGGAGGTGTAGTTTCAGCTTCTTTTATGTTTAATTCTTTAACTTCTAATTCTTGTCCCTTTTTTAGGTCTTTTAAATTTTCATTTACTTCTTCTTTGCCATCTTTTTGTTTTAATACTTCTAAATAGCCTATCTTTGTGCATATTTTTTCTGTTGCATAAAAAGTTTCGTTTTCAATATTAACAGTTACATTTATTTTATTAAATTCAGCGGGCGGATAAAATATTGCTAAAAATCTTTTTACTATTACTCTATATATTTCTTTATGCAAATCTGGTATTTTATCATAATTCTCAAACCCCTGACCTGTAGGGATTATAGCGTAGTGATCAGTTATTTTGCTATCATTTACATATTTTGTTTTAGCAAGATTATTTGTTGGGTATTTTTCTTCTATCATTTTTGTTATGTATCCGTTTATTTCTACATCCTGTTTTAAATTTTTAGCTAATCCATTTAAGTTTTTAGATATTTCCTTTGCAACTGCTGTTGATAGCACTCTTGCATCTGTTCTTGGATATGTTACCAATTTTTTCTCATATAAGTTTTGTATTACCTCTAAAGTTTCATCTGGCTTGATTTTAAACCTTTTTGTACATTCATTTTGTATTTCTGCTAGATTAAATAATAATGGTGCATTCTCTTTTTGTTTAGATTTTTTTAGTTCTGTTATAACAGCCTTTTTACCTGTCAAGTTTTCTATTAGTTTTTTAGCATCATCTTCTTTTTTAAAGCCTGTCTCATTATATAACTTTGGAGATTCAAAAACGCTTGACTTTTCATTTACCTTCCACTCTGCAAGAAAGTTCTCAAAGCTTGAATTTATTTTATAATATTTTGTTTTTACAAAGTTTCTAATTTCTCGTTCTCTTGTAACAATCATTCCAAGAACACAGGTCATAACTCTTCCTATTGATATTGAAGCCTTTTCTTCATTTATTGTTTGGGCTAGCTTTTTTCCAAAAATTATTGAGAGTAGTCTTGAAAAATTTATGCCAATTAAATAATCTTCTTTTGCTCTTAAATAAGCCGAATCAGACAAACTATTATATTCTTCTAAGTCCTTTGCTTCTCTTATTCCCCTTAATATTTCTTCTTCTGTTTGTGAGTCTATCCAAACCCTTTTCATTTTTGCTTTGGGATTTGGTTTTGCCATCATAAAAACCAGTCTTTGTATGTATTCTCCTTCTCTTCCAGAGTCTCCGTGCATTATAAATTTCTTCAACATCTTCTCTTTGCAAAAGTCCTTTTACAATTTCAAATTGCTTTGCAACAGCTGGAATTATTTCATATTTGAACTCTTCTGGTATGAATGGTAGTGTATCTAATCTCCAGAATTTAAGCTTTTCGTCATATTTTTCTGGGTAAGACATTGTAACTAAATGACCAACACACCAAGTAATTATCCAGTCGCCACTTTCTATATATCCATTTTTTCTATTTGCATCTAATTTTAAAGCTTTTGAAAATTCCATTGCAACTGATGGCTTTTCTGTAATAAGTAATTTTTTCAATTTTATTCAGCTCCTATTTTTCCGTAAATTCCGCCTCCGCCTGCTTGTATGTGCATTTTCCCTTCTCTAGCATTTATAATATTTTTAGCATTTTTTTCACCAACTACTGCCTCTAAATCGTCATAAGAAAGTTTATGTAATATGTTCATTTCAGTATCAAAACTACTTAATAATTTTTCTATTGTTTTATTGCCAAGTCCTGGTATGAAAGAAAGTGGTATTTGGTATACATATTCTGGCCTATTTTCTGGGCTTTTGCTTTCCTTCTTGTCTTTAATTATTTGTATCCTATCATACACACCCATTGTAATATTTCTGCTATCGCAAGTGTCGCATTTAGTTACAGGTGCTTGACCTGGAATGTTTTTTTCACATACTTCACAATATGTTCTATGATATTTTCCAAGCTTAGGATCTAGCCCGTAGTTTGTAAGTATTTTTCTTTCATCTTCATTTTTAATTGCTTTTAAAAACTCCTTAAAACTTATATCATTAACTAATATTTTATTATATTCCCTTGCAATTTTTGGAAGAGAATGTGCATCTGAATTTGTTAAGAATGTTTTATTTTCAAGTTCTGATATATTATCTGCCAAATATGTATCTGCACTTAGTCCTAGTTCTATTGCTAGAACTTTACTATATTTTTCTTTAAAAATTTTCTCTAATCTATCTGTGCAGTTTCCATAAAAACTTTTGTGTGGAGTAAAACAGTGTGCAGGTATTAATATTCCATTATACTTTTCTACAACATCTATTAAGTCATAAGCTGATATATTAGCCCTTTGCGAACTTAATGTTATATTTTTTATATGATGGCTCATTTCATTTGAAAAGCCCTTTATGTCCTTTAAATATGGGAAATAGCATAAATTATGTGCACTTCCAGTGTGACCATTTATACCTACTTCAGTTGTTTCTATTTCACTTCCTAAAATTATGCATACTTTATCTTTGTATATTATTCCTCCATCTTGAATTTCATAAGCCTCACCTGTTTTTAAAAAGTTTTCTATATCCTCTATTACGTAAGGTGATGCAGAATCTATTATTCCTGCGATATTTATTCCTTTTCTATCACAACATTCCTTTGCAATGTTTGCAAAATTTAGTGATTTTGCTGCTGTTATTTTTATTGGTTTGTTATTTTCGCTTCTTCCAATATGTATATGTAAATCTGCGAATACTTCGTACATTTTTCTTCCTCTTTTCTAATTATTATTTTTTATTGCAAGTCTTGCTAATTCATCACATCTATTGTTGTATTCGTTATCACTATGTCCCTTCACTTTTATAAATTTTACTTCGTGTTGTTTTGTTAAATTATATAATTCTTGCCATAATTCTTTATTTTTTACTGGTTCCTTGCTTGAATTTACCCAGTTTTTCTTAATCCAGCCTTCTATCCAGTGATTATTAAAAGCATTTACTACATAAGCGCTATCGCTATAAATTTCAACATTGCACTTATATTTTAGCATTTTTAATCCCTCAATAACCGCTGTTATCTCCATTATATTATTTGTTGTATTTTTCATATATCCACTTATTTCTTTGGCAGTGTCTTTATACATAAGTATTGTTCCCCATCCGCCTGGTCCTGGATTTCCAGAGCATGCACCGTCAGTATATATCACAACTTTTTCCATGTTGTACTCCTTTCTTTTAAGCTTAAAATTAAAATTGTTTAAAATAATTGTTTTTTTTCTAATCTTGTGATATTATATCAATAAATTAATAAAAAAATCAATATATAAGGAGAAATTAATGAGCAAAGTTCTAGCAATTATTTGTGAGTATAACCCATTTCATAATGGGCATTTATATCAATTAACTGAATCAATTAAAGCTGTGTCTCCTGATTTTGTTGTTTGCATTATGAGTGGAAACTTTGTTGAGCGTGGTAATACTGCTTTAATCAACAAATGGGCTAGAACAGAAATGGCTTTGAGAAGTGGTGTAGATATGGTTATTGAACTGCCTACTATTTATGCTATTTCTAGTGCTGAGAATTTTGCTGCTGGAAGTATCAAAATTCTTGATAGTTTAAAATGTGATACCTGCCTTTCTTTTGGTAGTGAATGTGGTGACGTAACAACATTAAGTAAGTTTGCTAAAATATTATTAGAAGAGCCTCCAGAGTATATTACTATGCTTAATCACGAATTATCAAAAGGTTTGTCTTTCCCAAAGGCTCGTGAAAACGCAATGCTTTTGTATATTAATAACATTCGTACATCTGCAAATATTTTATCTGGTTCTAACAATATTTTGGGTATTGAATATTTAAAGCAAATAATGAAGCAAAACACTTCAATCTCTCCTTTTACAATAAAACGTACTGGAACTGAATATAATAGCCTATCTACTCTAAACAATATGGCTAGTAGCACTGCTATCCGTGAAATGCTTGTTCAAAAAAAGTCTATTAAAAACTTAGTTCCTAAAAGTGCCTATTCTATATTAAAAGATGAACTTGGAAACGGTAGATATGTTTTGGATATTTCGAAATTTGAAAGAGAAATAATTTATAAGTTGCGTTGTATGAGTATTGAACAGATTGCAAATTTACCTGATGTTACCGAAGGGTTAGAATACAAAATAAAAGAAGCTGCAAATGCTTGTAACACATTAGATTCTCTTGTATTTATGGTAAAATCAAAACGTTATACATTAACTAGAATTAATAGAATTATGTTATATGCTTTATTAGATATAACAAAGCAAGATTATATTAATTCTCAAAAAGTTACGCCATATTTAAGGATTCTGGGTTTAAGCGAAAATGGAAAGAGTTTATTGTCAGAATTAAGTAAAAACAAGAAATTAAACGTAGTCACATCTGTAAAAAGTTTTCTTGAAGATGGGAAAAACAATAATAATAGCAAAATTTTAAAATCTATGTTGCAAAAAGATATTTTGGCTACTAATATATATACTTTAGGTTACACTAAAAATCCTGCTGCAAACTTAGATTACACTCAAAAAATAATCGTAGTATAATAATTATGTCCTAAGTAGGAAATGCTTCCAACTTAGGACATTTTGTTTATTCTTCCCAATTATGATATACATCAATTACATCATCTAATTCATCTAATTTTTCAAGTATTAGTTCCATTCTGTGTACTCCGTTTTCATCTAAAGATATGTAGTTGTTTGGTACCATCTTAACATCTGCTTCTAGGAAGCTGATTCCGTTTTCTTCTAATGCTTGGCTTAATCTTGAGAAATCTTCTGGGCTTGAAGTTACTTCGTAAATTTCGTCTTCTGACTCCATATTTTCTGCTCCATTTTCTAATGCTAACATCATAAGGTCATCTTCATTTAGTTTACATTCTGCTTTTTCTATAATGATTACGCCTTTTTTCTCAAACATATATGATACACATCCAGATGTTCCTAAATTTCCACCGAATTTATCAAATACATGTCTTACATCTGCTGCTGTTCTATTTTTATTGTCTGTTGAAGCATTTACTATTATAGCTACACCATTTGGTCCATATCCTTCATAAGTTATTTCTTCGTAGTTTTCAGAATTTCCTGCTCCAGCTGCTTTCTTTATTGCATTATTTATTGTATCATTTGGCATGTTATTTGCTTTACATTTTGCTATTACATCCTTTAACTTTGAATTACCAACAGGATCTGGTCCCCCTTGCTTAACAGCCATTAATAACTCTCTTCCTAATTTTGTGAAAACCTTACCTCTTGCTGCATCTGCTTTTCCTTTTTTTGCTTGAATATTGTGCCATTTTGAATGTCCTGACATATATTTTCCCCCTTTTAATTTATCTTAATATTACATAAGCGTTTCCGCCAGTTTTAATTATTTTAAACCTCGCAAGGATAATTATAGCACACTTTTAAAGACTTGGGTAGTCTTTTTCAAATATTTTTCCTATTTATAGAAATATACTTTTAATTATTCCATTTTCTATACTTACACTAAATATGTTTTTTAGTATAATTAAAATAATTGGTCCTACAAAAAGGCCTAGAATTCCTATTATTTTAAAACCTGTGTACATTGCAATTAGGGTGAAGATTGGGTGTATTCCTATTTTTCCACTGACGATTCTTGGTTCTAGTAGTTGTCTGGCTATTAATATAATTGCATATATTACTATTATTGCAATTCCTAGACTTAGGTCTCCATTTAGGGCTTCTATTATTGCCCATGGTACCATTACTGTTCCTGAACCGAAGTATTGGCAGTGCATCTACAAAGCCTATGGCTAAGGCTGTTAAGAATGGGTATGGAACATTAAAGTTCATTATTTTTAAAATATATAGTCCTATTAATACTATGAAAAATGATATAATAATAAGTATTGCTTCTGCTTTTAAATATCCTCCTAGGGATTTTATTATATCGTTTGAATGTACTCCTATTTTTTTAGCCCATCTTTGTGGAATTTGATGTTCTATTGTATCTTTTATATACATTTTATCTGTACAAATAAAATATGTTGCAAGCAGAGTTATAAAAGTGTATATTCCTATTGTAGGTAATGCTGATATAGTTTGAGTAAATTTGCTTAAGAAATCTGAAACGTAATTTGTAATAAAAACTATTACCTTATCTGTTGATTTTTCAACTATTGTTACTATTTCTACTGGAATTTTACTATTGCCATCTTTTATTATTTCCATATATTCATTTATTTTTGAATATATAATCTGTATATAGTTATTTAAGCCTTGCAGAAGATTTGAACTTTCTGTTAGTAAAGTTATTACTCCCCAAGCAAGTAGTCCTAATATTAATCCAAAAATTATAATTAAAACTATTATTGCACTTTTCTTTCTTTCAAATTTTGTTTTCCTTGCAACCGTTCTTATAAGAGGTTCTATTAATAGTGATATAATAAATCCTATTAAAAATGGGGTATAAAATATTGCTAGTTTAAAAGCAAAAAATATTAGGATTAATGATATTACAAAAAACATTATATTTTTTAATATTCTTGTCCAGTATCCAACATCTATAATCATTACATTCTCCTTAAAAATATGTATATTAGCTTTATAAACGTTGAAGCAAAAGCTCCAACGTTTTTTCCCTTTCGGTATATTTTTTCTTTATTAATATTATTAATTTTTAAAGGAAATTTATACATTTTTTTGTTTTTTAAAATGGTCTAAAAGGTGGCATTGGTGGGCGTGGTGGACGTGGTGGTGGCATTGGTGGACGCATTGGTCTTCTCCTTAATAGTTCTCTTAAAATTAGTATTCGTATTAAATCTCTCATTAAAAAGTTTCTTTGTCTTGTTTCTCCTCTAAACTCTTGTTCCTTTGCATTTGGATTTCTTACATCTCCGTTTTTTAAAACAGGTCTAACTGCTTCGTTAATTGGGCTTTGTCTTTCTTCACCTTCAACATTTGAATATACTTCTTCTGTCATGCTATCTACTAAATCTCTTGTAATTTCCATCTGGCTATTTTGTGTACAAACTTTACATACCATGGGATATATTATTCTATATATTTCCGGATACATACTTTCAATTAAATCAGTGTTTAAGTTAGTATTTGCAGTAGTATTACGGTTGTTCAAATATTGTGTATCAAAATAATAATCATTATAAGAATTTGTATACATATTATTTGGAATTTGATTATATCCTAATACACTTCTCATATACTCTTCATAATCCATAACTATTCCCTCCTATATTTTTCTCTCTTAATTATATGCAAGCCAATAGAAAAAAGCACCTGTTTTAATTGTTTTACTATTCCATATAAAAAATAAATAAGGAGGCAATGCCTCCTTACTTGTTTATTTGTTAAATACGACTTCAACATTTTCAAGTACAATGGTTGGAACACGTGTAATATTGTTGTTTTTGGCAAACATCAACACTAGAAATCCGTCAATTAAATAGTTGTTTCTATCTACTACAATGGGGTAAGGCAAATGCTGGTATGCGTTGTAAAAAGTTTCAATTTTCGAATATTTTTTGCTAATGTAGTTTTCACCCATAAGCATTGTGACCAAAATATTATCAATTTTCTTAGTGGTAATCCATTCCTTAGGTAAGAAGAACCCTTTTTTGATTTTATTTTGCTCATTTCTTGCTAAGAATTTGCTTTTGATAGTTTTTTTCTTGTTTTCAGGTGCCTCTAGCAGTTGCCGATATTGCTTTTCCGTTAAATTGCTTTTTTTGTTGTTGCACAAGGCACAAGTTGGTGCTAAATTGTTTGGTATTGTTGGCCCTCCTAAATCTTGAGGGTATAAGTGATCCATTGTGATTTCGTCACTTTTCAACTTTTTACCACAGTACCAACAAGCCTTGCCTTTTTGTGCTAATGTAAGCTTATACATGAAAGCCCGTACACATGATAATGACGGAATTTTTAGTATTCCATCCTCTATCCTTGCTTGATTTCCATAGTTGAATTTTTTCGGTAATTCGATAATCATTGCAAATTACCTCCATATAATTTTTATATATTATATATTAGTTTCACATAATTTGCAATATTTTTATTTTTTTCTTTTTTGATTTTGGTATATTATTTTCATAGTTAGTTTATCTGGTGATAGTTTACTTAGTATTCGAAGAATCTTTATTTTCATTCCTGGAACAATTACTAGTTTTCCTTTCAGCGTTTTATCTATTGCATATTTTGCAACATATTCGCTTGATAATGCTTTTATGCTAAACTTAACATTTGCAACATTGTTAAAGTTTGTTGCTACTGGACCTGGGCATAGCACACTTATTGTAACATTTGATTTTTGTTTTTTTAGCTCCTCATATATACTTTCTGTAAGTCTTAAAACATAAGCCTTAGATGAATAATATGCTGCCATAAGTGGACCTGGTGCAAAGCCTGCGATTGATGCAACATTTAAAATTCTTCCTTTATTGTTTTTTACCATATCTTTTAAAAATAGTTTAGTTAATACATGCACTGCTGTTATATTTGTGTTGATTAGGTTTACCTCTTTTTCTAAGTCTGTTTCTGTGAAATTTCCAAATACACCAAAGCCAGCATTATTAACTAATAAATCTATATTCTTATCTTTTATTTCTTCATACAATGCTATGCAGTTTTCTTTACTGCTTATATCCATTTTTATTGTTTTTACGTTTTTTCCTAACTCATTTTGTAGCTCTTCTAATTTTTCTATATTTCTTCCTACTGCATAAACTTCATAATTTAAACTTGCTAAATATCTTGTTATATCACGTCCAATTCCTGAGGTTGCTCCTGTAACTAGTGCTTTAAACATTTTTGATTTTCTCCTTTCAATTTTTATTTGAATTATATCACATTTAATTATAAATTACATTACAATTTTGATTTTATTTTTTATTAAAAATTCTGTTTTTTCTTGACGAATTATCTTATTCATTGTAAAATATTTTTAGGTGTTGAATATGAAAGATTTTAAAATTGATTTTTATGATAGCACAAATTTAAAAAGTTATAATTTGAATGAAAGCATGAGATACCAACTTGCTATGCTTCGGTAGCTTAGATGTTTTCACTAGAAAGCACTCTGAAAACGTTGCCAATTTAACTTGTAGAATTTGTGAGTACATGCATTTAAAAAGTTATTTTACTGTTTATTGCACTATGTGTGCTTACCTACATGATATTGGAAAGCAATTCATTCCGCCAGCTATTTTGCAAAAAAATACTGCTTTAACTGATGAAGAATTTGAAATAATGAAAACTCACACTACTATTGGTTATGAAATGTGCATGAAAGATGAAAAATTACGTCTTTATGCTGCTGGTCCAATTTATCATCATGAAGGTTTAAATGGTTCAGGTTATCCTCGCCATCTTACAGTAAAAGATATTCCTTTAGAAGGTCAAATTATTAGGGTTGCAGATGAATTTGATGCTATTACAAGTAAAAGACAATATAAATCTCACATTGGAGTATGTGATACTTTAAATATTCTAATTTCGGAAACTGTTCCTACTGCACAAAATGGTTCAAAACACGAAAAGTATGGTAAAGTAAATCCAAAAATTGTAAAAGCTTTAATAAAGGTTATTATTGATGATACTGAATATGAAATTTATAATTTAGGCTTATATTTAGATTATTTAAAGGGTGAAGCTCATAGGTTAGAAAAAATAATGGATTATGAAAAAACAATGAACAAAGCTACAAAAGATACTGATAAAGCTTATTATCTAGTTGGTATGAAGGAGTTATTTGCCAGTGGTGAAACTGTAGAAAATTACAAACAAGTTTTAGAAGATTATAAATCTGCTTATGTTCAAAGGCAAGAAAGTATGAATAGCTTGACTGAAGAATTAAAAAAAATAAAAAAATTAAAAGTGTAGAAATTTATTTTCTACACTCTTTTACTGCCTGTTTTAGATATTTTATTAAATAATCTACATCATCCTTTGAATTATCTTCTCCAAAAGTTGTTCTTAAAGAACCTTGTAAATATTCCGGTTGCAATCCTATCGCAACTAGTACATGCGAAGGTGCTGCTGAACCTGTATTACAAGCCGAACCTGTTGATGCACAAATTCCATTTTCATCTAGTTTTAGTAATAAATCTCCTCCATCAACATTTTTAAAGGAAATATTTGCATTTCCAGGCAACCTTTTAATTCTATCCCCATTTAAAATTGCCTCTGGTATTTCTGTTTCAACTTTTTTTATATAATAATCTCTTAGTTCTTGTAGTTTATTATTATATTCATCTATATTTTTATATGCTAATTCAATGGCTTTACCTAGCCCCACAATTCCTGCTGTATTTTCTGTTCCAGCTCTTTTATCTTTTTCTTGATGTCCACCATCTTGTATTTTTGTAAATGGCACACCTTCTCTTACATACAATGCCCCTACTCCTTTAGGCCCATAGAACTTATGTGCAGACATTGATAGACTATCTATATTCATTTTTTGAACATCAATTTTTATATTTCCAATGGCTTGAACACTATCTGTATGAAAGTATATATTTTTTTCTTTTGCTATTTTTCCAATTTCTTCTATTGGTTCAACTGTACCTATTTCGTTATTTGCTGTCATTATTGTTATTAAAATTGTTTTATCTGTAATAGAATCTTTTAATTCTTGCAGATTTATTAAACCTTTTCCATCTACATTTAGGTATGTTACTACAAATCCTTCTTGCTCTAAGCTTTTACAACTATTTAAAACTGCATGATGTTCAATTTTGCTTGTAATAATATGATTTCCTTTTTCTCGCATAGCTCTAGCAATTCCCTTAATTGCTAGATTATCGCTTTCACTTCCACAACCAGTAAAATAAATTTCATTTGGTTTTGCATTTATGACCTTTGCAACTTTTCCTCTTGCTTCCTCAATAGCCCTCTTTGCTCTTCTTCCTATTCCATAAATAGAAGAAGCATTCCCATATTCTATATTAAAGTATGGCAGCATTTCTTTTAAAACCGCTTCTTTTACTCCAGTTGTTGCAGCATGATCAAAATATTTTACACTATTCAAACAAATTCCTCCCATACTAAATTTGCCAAATCAATTCCTTTTTTTGTTAGTCTTATATAGTTTGCATCTATTTCTATTAATTTATTCTTAAACATTTTGTTTAATTCTTCTCTATACAAATATATGGGATTTTCAGTAAATTTGTTCTTAAATTTTTGTATATCTACACCTTGAATCTTCCTCAAACCTAGTAACATGTATTCTTTTTCTTGTTCTTCTATATTTTGAAATTCATATATAGTAATATTTTGTGTTCTATTTGTTAAATATTTACTCAAATTTTCAGTATTAGAATATCTTGTTTTGTTTATATAAGAATGTGCAGCTAAGCCTACTCCTACATATTCTTCCTGTTCCCAACAACTATAATTATGTTTAGATTCAAAACCTGGTTTTGCAAAATTTGATATTTCATAATGAATAAATCCCGCCTCTTCTAATTTAGTTTTTACTACCCAGTACATTTTGCGTTCTTGTTCATCTTCTGGAAGCTTTAAGATTCCATTTCTTATCTTGCTTTCCATTGCAGTTCCATCTTCTACAATTAAAGAATATACTGAAATATGCTGTGGATTTAGCTTAATTATTTCTTCTATAGATTTTTCTACATCCAAAATAGTTTGATTTGGTAAACCTATCATCAAATCTACATTTATGTTATTAAATCCTATCTCTCTTGCTAAATTATAGGTTATTAAAAACTGCTCATAAGTATGTATACGACCTATTTGCTTTAAAAGCTTGTTATTAGTACTTTGTAGCCCAATGCTTAACCTATTTATGCCAGCATTATAATAGCTTTGTAATTTTTCTTTATCAACTGTACCTGGGTTAACTTCTATTGTAATTTCTTTGGCGTATTTAGTGTTTATTGCATTTAATATTTCAGTAATATATTTGCTATCTATAACTGATGGAGTGCCTCCTCCTATATATATTGTTTTTATTCTATACTTTTCTAAATGTTCTTGCTTTATCTCTGTTATTAATGCTTGTATATATTTTTCAATTAATTCTTCTTTGTTTGCAAAAGACACAAAGTCGCAATAATCGCACTTATGTTTGCAAAATGGAATGTGAATATATAATCCTATTTCTTTTTTATTCATTGTTTATTCCCTCTGAAATTGTTATTATTTTATTTAGTCTATGGCTTACACCTGATTTACTTATAGGTTTTTCTAGCATTTTTCCTATTTCTTCATAAGAAGCCTCTGGATTTTTTAATCTCAGTTCTGCTATCTCTTTTAGTTCAGCTGTAAGTAAATTAAATTTATGTTTTTTCTTTAAAAGTTTTATTGATTTTATTTGACTTTCGGCTGCACCTAGTGTTTTATTAAAGTTAGCTGTTTCGCAATTTACTATACGGTTTACACTATTTCTAGCATCCTTTAGTACTCTTATTTCTTCAAACCTTAAAACTCCATTATTTGCACCAATTAAAGCAAGAAAGTTTACAATATCCTCACTATCCTTTATGTATGTTATATATCCGCTTCCCTTTTTTATTACTTTCCCTTGTATTTCGAAATTTTCTAATAATGTTCTAAATTCTTCTGCTTTTTTCTTTGTTTTAAAAAGTACTTCTAAATGGTATTCTTTGTTGGGATCTGTTATTGAACCTGATTTTATAAATGCTTCTCTTATAGATAGTCTTGCTATCTGTTCTTCTTGTTTTAAACTGCTATTTACATCCCACATTTTAAGTGTCATTAATTCATCTCTTACATCTGTTGAAAATGACATATATTTTCTCTCCTTTATTTTAAATATTTTATTTCAAATGAAGTTCCTTTTCCAACCTCTGATTCAATTTTTATATATCCATTGCTCTGTTCTATTATTGCCTTTGCAAGTGGAAGTCCAATTCCAATGCTATTTTCATTGCTGTTTTTTGTTTTGTAAAATCTTTGAAATATGTGCTTTAAGTCTTCTTTATCAATTCCGCTTCCCTCATCTTTAATAATTATTTTCAAAAATAAGCTTGTATTTTCTGCTGTTATATAAATTTTAGCGTTTTCTTTGCTGTGTTCTATTGCGTTTTTTAAGATGTTGGTTAATGCCTCTTGTTGCCATTTATAGTCTGCTACAAATGTGGCTTTTTCATCAATATTAGTTATTACTTCAATATTTTTTAATTCTATTATAATTGCTAAATTTGAAATTACTGTGTCTATTAATTTTTTTGCATTAATTTCCTTGTTTTCCATTTTTATTGTTCCTGCATCAAACTTTGCAATTTTTAAAAGTGAAATTACAAGTGAGCTTATCCAATCTATTTGTTTGCTTATGTCTTGAATAAAATCATCCCTTACGGCTTTTTCCATATCTGGATTATCTTGAATATTATCAAGCATTATTCTAATTGATGTAAGAGGTGTTTTTAATTGATGTGAAATATCTGCAATTGCTGTACTTAGGTTTTCTTTTTCTTTTTCACTTATTTCTGCTGTTTCTTTTAAAAGAACGGTTGTTTTGTATAGTTCATTTCTAAGTTTTGATAGTTCTCCATTATCATTTTCTTCTATTTTTAAAATATAATTTTTATTATTAATTTGCCTTATGTATTCATTAATTTGGGCTATTTTTTTCTCTTGTATTATAACATAGATTAAGTAAATTCCAAGTGTTACTGTTCCAAAAGTTATAATTAATATTATATTTTGTTTTTTGTTTGTTTCAATTTGCTCTCCCAAGGCTTTTATGTATGAAATATCTAAAGTATAGCCATATTTACTTAAAACACTATTTGTAGAAACATCATCACCTTTTACAATATTCAAAATTTCATCTTCTGTAATATCTGGATATTTTTGAATTACCTTGTTTATTATGCTATCTACTTTATTATTTACGATTTTTAGGTATTTTTTATACTGAATATTGTTTATAACCCAAAATATTGCAGTTGATATAAATATTACAATTATTCCTAGTAGTATTGTTTTTCTAGAATTTCTGTTTTTAAATATATTCACTCGTCTTGTCCTCCTGGTATTTGGTATCCTATTCCTTTTATTGTTTTTATGTAGTCCGCTTCTCCAAGCTTATTTCTTATTCTTTTTATATATACAGTAAGAGTATTGTCGTTTACAAAATTTCCTGCAACATCCCATATTTTTTCTAAGATTTGCTCACGAGTTACGGTTTTGCCAATATTGGTAAATAATAGAACCAAAATTTTGTACTCTAATGCTGTTAAACCAATATCTTTGCCATCTACAAAAACTGTTTTTTCATCTAAGTTTATTTGAATGTTTTTATATATAATTTTATTGCTTTCTGTATTAAATCTTCTTAGAACATTATTTATTCTAGATAATAACTCTCTATTTCTAAAAGGCTTAATAATATAGTCCTCTGCTCCCATGTCTAACCCTTTTACAACATCCTGTTCTTCATCTCTTGCGGTTAAGAAAATTATAGGGGTATTTGTATACTTTTTTATATACTCACACATCTCATACCCACTGCCATCTGGCAAAGTTATATCCAAAACAGCTAAATCTATATCTTGCTTTCCAATAACATTCATTGTTTCTTCAATATTCTTGCAAGCTATAACATGAAACTGTTCCTGCTCTAATAAATATTTCAAGCCCTTAATTATGGCCTCATTATCTTCAACGATTAAAATTGATTTCATAAATTACCTCTTTAATTATTATAACATATTGGGGTACAATAGTATAGGGCAAGCTAATTGCCTGCCCTTTATAGTTATATATATCCTTCCTTATTGTGCTTTTATTATGTTGTTTCAATAAATTCTTTTATTATTTCCTTGAATTTAATTTTTACTTTTTCGGCTGTATTTTTAACATCATCATAGGATAATTTTTCATCTAGCACTCCTGCTGCCATATTTGTTATGCAAGAAATTCCTACTGTTTTCATATTTGCATGATGTGCAACTACTGCTTCTGGAACTGTAGATAATCCTACTGCATCTGCCCCAAGGGTTCTTAGTGCTCTTATTTCTGCTGGTGTCTCAAATGTTGGACCTTTCATGTAAGCATATACTCCCTCTTGTGCTCTACCTGTATGTTTTTGTACTATTTCTTTAAGTTTTTTGCTTAACTGTTTGTCAAAAGTTTCACTCATATCTGAAAATCTTTCCCCAAATTCATTTAAATTTGGACCTCTCAATACTGAATCTGCAAAAAAGCTTAAATAATCATTTATTACCATAAAATCTCCTGCTTTGTAGTTTGAATTTATTCCACCTGATGCATTCGTTAAAATTAATGTTTCAACTCCTAATAGTTTAAATACTCTTATTGGAAAAGTTACTTCTTTTACGTCATAGCCTTCATAATAATGAAATCTTCCATTCATTGCAATTAGATCTTTCCCAGAAAGTTTTCCTATTATTAACTCACCTGCATGTCCCTCTACCGTTGAAATTGGAAAGTTTGGAATTTCCTTATATTTTATTACCTTTTTATTTTCAATTTCTTCACTTAAAACTCCTAATCCTGAACCTAATATTATGGCTATTTTAGGTATTGAGCCATCTAATCTTTCTTTGATATAGTCTGCACTTTTTTTGTAATCTTCATAACTAAACATAATATATTTCTCCTTTTACCTTTCCTCTTTATTCTTTTCATCTTTTGTTAATTCTTCAGTTTCAAAGCTGTCCGTATCTTCATTATAATGATATATTGTTTCTTTATCTCCTGTTTTTACTGTAATTTCATCATTTCCATTAATATATAAATATTTCGTTGTTCCATCTGGATATGGTACTAAAATGCTTGTAATAGGTTCATCTGTAGTTTTTATTGAATTTGCCAGCACACCGAATTGCTTTTTTTCTTTCTTCAGGTGACAATTTTTTATCTATTAAATCTGCTCTTTCATTTAAAATTTTTGTGCCTAGTGGATTAAATACAAGTGGCAAAGCATTTCCTCTATCACATAAGTTAAGTAATAAATCTGAGGGTTTTTCTGTTTTTGAAATATGAGTATATTTTTGTATTTCATTTAAGTCTTGCTCTCTTAGTTTAATGTATTTGTTAGGTTTCGTCGAAAATGCATACAAATTATTTCCAGCCTTAATCATACAAAATCTTGATTTTTTTATTTCTTCTGAATTATTCGTATCTAATATTTCTTTTAGTATAGTATTTTGAGGTAATATATCTTTATATGCAAAACATTCATATCTTGTAATTTGAGCATATTCTTCAGGTGTTAATACCTTCTTTAGCAATGCTCTACTGTGATACATTACAAAATCCGTGTGTCCCTTAATATTCATTCTATCATTAAAATAGTTTAAAAGCCAATCCAATTTTAATTCTAATTCTTTATCTTTTGGCAAATTTCTATATTTTTCATATACTTTATTCTTTTCGTTTAATTTTTCATTTGCTGATATTTCTCCTAATTTTTCCATTTCAAGCTCTTTTGTTAGCCATTCATTCTCTGCCATTATCTCTTTAAAATTTAAAAACTCTGTTTTTATTTGCTCAATAACGGAATCCATATACATATTATTTTTTTTATATCCTAGGTTTGTATCAATTTTATTCATTTGATTTTCTGACAAAAAGGTTATATTGTTAATATCTTTTCCATCTGTTGTCAATCCACCTTCAAATTTTTTATATCTTCTTTCATAATAAGAGTGTGATGCAAAATCAGGAGTTTTCATTCCTGCTTGAATGTTTTCAATATCTTCTAGATAATTTATGATAATTTGCTTCCCAGTTTTAGTTGTCAGCAAAACATCTGTGTGTCTGAACATATCTGTATCACAAGACACAGTTTGTGCATTAATACCATTTTCATTAAGTATTTTTGCTACCATTTCGCAAAATGGTTTACAAACCGTAGGAATTGTATTATTGCTTTTCTCATTAATCATCTTTTCTAATTCAGTTTGTTTTAGTTCCTCTTTATATGCTTTTGCTTTTCCTTTTAAATCGCCTCCTGCATAAAAGAAGTTAATATTTCTTCTTAGATAGGGTAATATTAGAATTTCCAACTTTCTGGCCATTGCGATTTCTATTTCTTCTTCTGATAAATTCTTACTTTCTTCATTATTTAATCGTAAATTTATCAGAAAATCCCCCTTTTATATAAAATTTTATCATAATATTCTTGCTTTTTCAATATTTCCATTGAAAAAAATGTTAAATAATGTTATAATTTTGTCCATTAGGAGAGTGATTTATATGAAATATGCATTTATATTACACGGTTTTAATGGTGATACAACATATACCTTTGGTCCCTCATTAAAGAATTTTTTTGAAAATAATGGCTATACAACATTAATGCCTAATTTTCCAATAAGAGAGGCCGCTTCATTTAAAAAATGGTCTAATATTTTAGATGATTATAAGGATTATTTTAATTCCGATACTATTGTTGTTGCTCATTCTATAGGTAATCCATTTTTTATTAGATATTTTTGTGATAATAAGCTTAATGCTAAATTATACGTAAGTGTTGCTGGTTTCTGTGATTTATTTAAAGTTCCTAATAGGGATGATTTAACTAATGCTTTTATTGATTTTGCAGTTAATGATAATCATATTAATTATTGTAAACAGCATATTCAATATAGATATTCTCTTTATAGTGATAACGACCATGTTATTCCTTTTGACATTTTGCAAAATTTTGTTTCAAAAATGGACAGCGTTCCTGTATTTATTAAAGGAGTAGGTCATATGGGAATTAGAAATAATATTACTCGTTTACCGGAAATTGAAACCATTATTAAAGATTTAAATTAACTCATTTTAAAAGGTGATTCAATTTACTACGAATCACCTTTTTCTTTTTATATATTATCTTTCCTTATTGTTTCTATAATATTTTGCTTATTTATTTTGTTTAGTGAATACTTCATTGTTATTCCAACTATTATAAATACAAATACTATTGATATTATTATTGCTG